>Ga0265297_10002221_pt1 | contig 40807 bp, 39 predicted proteins | sample Munlanlwell13791_FD_192502 | JGI IMG/M metagenome (GOLD analysis project Ga0265297, IMG submission 192502) | Leachate microbial communities from a municipal landfill in Southern Ontario, Canada - Leachate well 137-91 | ecosystem: Engineered > Solid waste > Landfill > Unclassified | place...
AATAATAATGATCATCAGCTATCTCTTTTTGATAAGAGTCCCATGCTTTATTTTTCTTAAGTGATTCCATCTGAACTTTTAATTATTTTTCATAAACTTTCATAAAATAATCATCTTTCTCAGTGCTGAAGGCGACTCCTTCTTCAAGAGCTTTCTTTCTGCTATACTCTTCAATCTTCGAAAAACGCTGGGTAGCACCTGTTTCATCAAATATTTTCCTGAGATCCACAAGAGATTCTTCAGAAGTTTTTCTCAAAGTCCCTTTTCCAAGTTTATTATAATTTGTTCCCAACTTTTCCAATAAATCAACTCTGTTTCTTCTCAACCAATCCCATATCGGACCTTGCTCAGGGAACATATCAGTATCAACTTCATCAATATAAACACAATATCCATATTTAAGAATATGGTCTCCTACAGTTCTTTTTATCGCAAGTTGTTTCCTCCCTTGTTCACTTTCAATGAACAATCCTGTTTCGATGGATAGAGCGCGTAATGCTTGAATAATATAACCCGGAGTATTTCCACGTGGACATCTTGTCTTACATGAAAGACATTCCCCACAATACCATATTGTATCACTCTCCAATAGTTTTTTTATCTCAGCATCATCTCCTGTTTGAACAGCATTTATTACTAAACGGGGATCATAATCACTGAATTGTGCGGCAGGACAAATTGCAGAGCACACCCCACAACTTATGCATGCTTTCAATCCCTCTTTAAATCGAATATCTTTTTGTAATTCTTTATAATATTCCACTTTTAGTCCTCCGATTAAATTTCAATATAATGCTAAGTTAAAATTTTTTCTGCCGAAATCTTTGAATTTTATATAAATCTACGGTTTCAATTTAGAACATGAAGATATCAATTTATTAGTAAGTTGCTCATATGCGGATTTTAAAATGGGATCTTTAAATAGACCATTCAACTTTCCGGTATCGCAACTCTCACATATCTGTTCATTCATAGGAATCTGCGCTAATAATTGCACATTAAATTCTTTTGCAAGCTTTTCTCCTCCTCCTTGACCAAATATATAATACTTTTCATCCGGATGTTGTGTTGGCGAAAACCATGACATATTTTCTACTATTCCAAGAACAGGTATCCCTATCTGGTCATTTTTATACATATTTATTGCCTTTTTAACATCAGACAGTGCTATATCCTGAGGAGTCGTGACAACAATTACGCCAGTAGGCATAAAATTTTGAAGAAGTGTTATATGAACATCACCTGTTCCGGGAGGCGTATCTATTATTAGGTAATCAAGTTCGCCCCAACTTGTTTCTTTCAAAAGTTGAGATAACCCGGTAGAAGCACGCGGGCCTCGCCATATTACCGCTTCATTTTGTTCAAGAAAAAAACCGATAGACATCACTTTTACACCAAAATTAATAAATGGTATCATAAATGTCTTACCATCCTTTTCCTCAACATACGGCATTTCTCTCTTCAGTCCAAATAACGCCGGAGCGGATGGACCATATATATCAGCATCAAGTAATCCTGTTGCATATCCTTCCATAGCCAAAGAAACGGCTAAGCCAGCAGCCACAGTAGATTTACCAACGCCACCCTTACCTGAGGCCACAATAATTATATTTTTAATATTTGGGAAATTCGTTTTTTGAATCGTATTATTATCCATTACAATATTTTTTTATTTATTATACTCCATATATTTTTTATTTCAATACTTATTTGAGAACATGGTGAAAATTCTACTATGCTTTGGCAATTAACCATGGCCTCAACTACCAGTGAATCAAACCTTAATTTTCCGGCCAAAAAAATACCTTTTTCATCACAAAACCTCACAATTTGATTAGAAATTTCTTCATTAAGATCATATTTGTTTATTATGACCCACGTTTTTAGATTAAACTTTCTGGTAATATCTACAACTCTTTCTAAATCATGTAATCCAGACTTTGTTGGTTCAGAAACAATCACAACATTATCAACCCCGATAATTGATGATATGGCCGCACAGCCTATACCGGGAGGCCCATCAATAATTATATTTTCAATATTATTTTTTTTAGAAAGCCTTCGGGCTTCTTCTCTTACAATATTGACCAATTTACCTGAATTCTCTTCACCGGGAGCCAATCTCCCATACACCATTTTACCTTTACGAAAAGTACCGGAATACATCCTGCTTTTATCATTATTAACCATTTTAATGGCATTTTGAGGACATAGTCTTGAACATAACAAACACCCGTCACATAAAACTTCTGAAATAATTGGCATTCCACCTGTCCAAGAAATGGCACCAAATCGACAAACGTCTTTACATATGCCACAATTCAAACAATATGAATAATCAATAACCGCTTTTTGTCCGGCAATGTAAACTGTCTCCTCTTCATGGGTTGGACTAAAGAGAATAAAAAGATTAGCAGCATCAACATCACAATCAGCTAATACTACATCTTTTTCTATTGTAGCAAATGCCGCACTAATACTGCTTTTGCCTGTTCCTCCTTTACCACTAATTATTGACGTTTCCATACTTTTCACAAATTGTAATGAACATTAATTCCAACAAACTATTCCATTCATCCTTATTATTTACTGCAAATTCTCCTTTTGAATAAGATAAAGCAATCTCTTTATCAAAAGGCACCTCCATTAAAAGTGGTATATTTTCCTGCTTCAGATATTCATAAACGCCATCATCCCCAATACCGGCACGATTGACTATTACTCCATATGATTTATTCATTGTTTTGAGTGTTTCTACAGATTGCTTTAAATCACTCAATCCAAACGGCGTGGGTTCAGTAACAAGGACTACATAATCCGCAGTTGAAACTGTTTGAATAAAAGGGCAAGATGTACCAGGAGGAGAATCCATTATTACTATTTTATCTTTATAAATTGTTTCCAAAGCGGCTTTAATAACCGGGACTGGCGTATAAACACCAACTCGCAACCGTGCTTCCACTATCTTGGAATTATCATTTATAATACAAGTACTGACTTTACCCAGTGAAACATCTTTCTCTGCTATGGCACCTGAATCACAAGCATAGGTACAAGCCCCACAACCATGGCACAAATCATCCAGAACCCTTATCACCTTCTGCTCCCCTAAAAAAAAGATTGCGTTATAATTACAATATTCTTTACATTTTCCACAATAAACACATTTTTCTAAATCAATGACAGGTACCTTTTGCTTTACATCACATTCCGTCACACAACCAGTCTTAAAAAATAACATGTCATTAGGTTCTTCCGCATCGCAATCAACTAAAGTAACTTTATAACCGAGTTGAACAAGCGTATGAAACAGATTGGTTGAAATAAACGTTTTTCCGGTTCCGCCCTTTCCACTCGCAATCGCAATTTTGATTCTACATAAATCAATCATATGATAAACGGGTTTTTTCGTCTGTTAGGGATGGTTTGATTGCCTCTTTCAGAAAATCCGTATTCCAAGTTGAAATCTTACTATGAGTTAGAAAATATTTCTGAGGGATGGGATGAGTCCCAAAAACAACATCAATTCCATATTTTGCAGGAATAAATTCTTTAAAATGCTCCATGTAAGGACATGGAGGATATCCCACCAAAAATCCGGTGGCAAAATGAATTATTTGAACACCGTTCTTTTTCATCTCTTCTGGTGTATATTCTATATTTCCACCCGGACATCCACCACATGTAGTATAAGCAACTATTTCTATCTCTTTATCTTTATAGGCAGAAAAGGCACCTTCACGATTATGAGCAGCGCGAAAACATTTACCTCCGGCACATGTTTTAAACCTGTCACAAATTATAATACCAATTTTCAGCTTTTCCATCACTTAATTATTTAATGGTCGCAAGCATTTTTGCCTGTTGTCAATGAATTCTTTATCCAATCTGATACCAATTCCTTAGGATCTTTTGGTTGAGCCCCCACATTAACATTGATATTCTGAGCAGCAAAAAGATCAAGTGCCCTTTGTCCCATACCGCCTGCTATTACGTCTGTGATTCCTCTTTCTGCCAACCAGCCGGGAAGCAAACCAGGTTCATGAGGAGGAGGCGTTAAAAGCTTTTCTCCAACAATTAAGTTATCCGTAACTTCAATTATTGCAAATTGTTGACAATGACCGAAATGAGAACACAAAATCCCGTTCTCCAATGGAATTGCTATGATACTTTTCATAATATTATATTTATTTTAATTATTTTTCTACTGTCTCTACTGTCCATTCCCTCCGGAACGGAAACCTTTTCTTCTACACAATCTCAGACCTCTCATAAAACCTAAACCTTTTTTTGGCGAAACAGCTGCATCTTTTTGCAAAATCTGTTCTTTACTTAATCCTTTGTTATCAGAATTACATCGCCCCATAACCCGACCTGTCCTTGGACCTTCCCCATTAGGACCAGTACCATTTAATCTTGGCATAATTATCTCCTTTTTTATTTATTATTGATGAATCAGTAAATCAATAATTTCTCTTATTGTCTTTTCCTGACCATTTATTACTACCAACTGAATTTTCAAACTATCAAAAATTGATTTCACTTTAGCCCCAAATTCCCCTGACACAACTTTACTCACATTACGTGAGGCAACTGTCTGTACTGATGCCGGACCGGCGCCTTCAATGCTTTCCTTATTAGGATTTGGCACAAATTCGATAGCCTTGGTTTCAGTGTCATAAATTACAAAATATGAACAACGACCAAATCTGCTGTCCAACTTTGAATCGAGAGTATTACCTGTCGATGTTATTGCTACTTTCATTTTAATTACTTTTCGTTTCTAATTCTATGTTGATGGCGAAATCCATTATCAAAATTTCCCCTATTACATTCCTGACAAATATTATCAGTATTTTTTTCTTGAAATTCATCTTTATATTTTTCAATATCCGATGACCCACACAAAGTACAATTCCTTATCTCAATCTCTTTTTCAGGATGATTAAATAAACACCCACAACTGTTACAATAATACCATTCACTATCAAAATATACTTTTCCTCCCTCAAATACTATAGCTTTCCCGGAAACAAATGCCTCAGCTATTTTACGCCTGGCACTCTCATACACTCTTGTATAAGTAGGTCTTGAAACCCCCATTATAAGAGAAGCCTCAACATGACCATAAAATTCATAATCACTAAGACGTATAGCCTCATATTCTTCGTAATTAAATATTACTGGGGCTTTCTCCTCCACCAGACCAATAGGTCTGAACCCTTTAAAATGTGGTGGAGTATCTACTCTTCTTATTATTTTAGGTCTTGGCATATTATTTTGAGCATTTGTTCAATACAAAGGTAATAAACATTTGTTCATTTGCAAATAATAAATAATTATTCATTAAAATAAATTATTACAGAGAAAAAAGGAGACAACTACTTATAATACTAAATAAAAAATATTCTATAACTTTAACTATTAATTATAGAGATATAGTTAGCAAATGAAAATATATATAGTTATATTATTTCTCATTATCACTTCTGGAATAAACGCTCAGAATAATTATTTACAGGATACACTTAATATATATAAGACAAAACCTACTATAAGGGATAATGAAAATTTGAATTACAAACAATTCATTGCCCCTACATTAATGTTTTCATACGGTATATTTGCCCTAAATAATAGTTATCTGAAAAATTACAATATCCGTATTCAGGAAAAAATAATTAATGAACATACACTTCAATTAAATAACATTGAGCTTTTCAGTCAGTTTGCACCCTCCGCTCTTGTATTTGGATTGCAGGCTTGCGGAGTAAAAGGCAAAAACAGCATTAAAGATGAAGCACTCATATATACTATATCAACAGGAATATCTACATGTATTATTTACCCGTTAAAATACATTACAAATGAGATGCGTCCCAATAATAGTTCCACTACTTCTTTTCCTTCAGGACATACTGCCAGAGCATTCGCATCTGCAGAATTTCTCAGGAGGGAATATCAAGACATATCACCATGGTCTGGTATCGGAGGATATGCAGTTGCAATAGGAACAGGAGTATTAAGAATGTACAATAATAAACACTGGTTCAGTGATGTAGTAGCAGGAGCAGGTATAGGAATAGCTTCTACCACTTTTGCATATTGGATTTATGACAAAATAAAATTCAGAGGGAAAAAAAATCAAATGGTTGCAATTTACCCAATATGTGGGGAATATGTGGGTTTAGGGTTATTTCTCTCACCAGTTATATTATAAAAAACATTATATTTGTCAAGCAAAATAAAATAATTGTCAAGATTTATTCCAAATTATTAACATTATAAATTACACAAATATGATTTTTGAATTGCCTAAATTACCTTATAGCAAAAACGCTTTGGCCCCGGTTATAAGTGAAAAAACGATTGAATTCCATTATGGAAAACATCATCAGGCCTATGTTGACAACCTTAACAACCTGATTAAGGGAAGTGAATTTGAAAAAATGTCTCTTGAAGAAATAATTAAAAAGTCGGTGGGTGGTGTTTTTAACAATGCAGCCCAAGTGTGGAACCATACATTTTATTTTGAAGCATTAACTCCAAAAGGAGGGGCACAACCTAAAGGAAAGCTAGCCGAAGCTATAAATGAGAAATGGGGGTCTTTTGAAAAATTCAAAGCAGAATTTACTGAAGCAGGAAAAACTCAGTTCGGTTCAGGATGGGTATGGTTAGTAAAAGACGCTTCAGAAAAACTAACAATAATGAAAGAAGGAAATGCAGGAAACCCTATGACAAAAGGATTTTCCCCTATCTTCACTATTGATGTATGGGAACATGCTTATTATCTAGACTACCAAAACAAACGCCCGGCTTATCTGGACGAGATTTGGAAAATCATAAATTGGGATTTAGTGGAATCTAGATTTTAAAATACACTATATAAATCTTTAAGTAAAATCCAGAATAACAGGATTTGCTGTAGAAAGGTTAATTTTAAACATATCATTTTCAGGAATATTATAGAGATGTTTTAATATTTCTCTTAAGCTGTTGCCATGGGCAACAACAAGTATTGTGTCATAGTCTTTCAAAGAAGGAATAATACACTCTTCCCAGTAAGGAATCACCCTTTTTGAGAGATCGTTGTATGACTCTGACAGAGGCAACAGCTCTTTAGGAATATCTTTATATAATACCTCATTACGAGGGTTACGGATATCGTCCGATGTAAGAGGTGGTGGTGGGCAATTATAACTACTTAACCACGCATCTGCCTGTTTCTTTCCATAGACCTCTCCAACCATATTCCGGTACATTCCTTGTAAAACACCATAATGATTCTCATTTAGCCTCCAGCTTCGCTCAACACTAATATTATTCAAACCACAACTTTCCAAAATTATTTTCAGAGTTTTTTCAGTTCGACAGAGAAAGGAACAATATGCTTTATCAATAGTAATGCTATCTCTTTTAAAACTTTCTGCTACAAGAGAAGCTTCTTCAACCCCTTTTCCGGTTAGGTCAATATCTGTCCATCCCGTCAGTCTATTTTCACGGTTCCATTGACTTTCACCATGCCTCATCAAAATTATCCGCTTCATTTCTAAAGAATTATTTTTGTTATTGAGCCATAATCCGGAACAGATGAAAAAACATCTTCAAATGATACTATACCAGCATAGATATTTGCACAAAGGATAACCCCAGCATGTGTAAAAGTTAAAACTCTTTGCAAGTCAGATGATCCGGTTTTCTTAAGACCACTTATTCTGATTTCATCTAAAAAGAGAGAAACTCTGTTGTAAATATCATTAAAAGACTCTCCATTGGTGGCAGAAGTTTCAATCCAGTTTTCATACCATTTTTGAAGACGAATATCTTTGATCTTGTCCCATCTTTGCATCTCCCAATCACCAAAATTCATCTCCATCAATTTATTATCGATGACAGGAGAAAAATTACAAAATTCAGCAAGATAACGACATCTTAAAGATGGGCTGGAATACACTCTGCAAAATGTTAAATGGGAAAGCTGATTAAAAACATCTATTGCCTCATAGGCAAAAGTATCCTTCAGTGGTACATCACTATGTCCATAACAAGTGCCTTGAGGTACATCAACCGAGGTATGCCTGACCAAAAATAATTCCATTATAATTATTTATAATAACAACAGCAAAATAGAAAGTAATCTCGCACAGCAAAAAGAGTGCTCCACAGCAATCTCCTGTATATCCGCCAATTTTCCTTTTCATAAACAGGGTCAAAAAATAAAAAAGAAGAACAGGGGCAGCAACAGCAATATAAAAACGGGGTTCTAACCAGACTATCAGTAATAATATTGAAATTATCAGACCCATTAATATTGGAATAATACCGCTGCGTTTATATATGATTTTACTTTTACTCTCCTCTTCTTTTCTGGCATAAGGAAGCTTAAAAGTAATAAATGAAGTAATATATTTATTTACCGGATCACCTACAAGAATAACACAACAGGCAACATTTACAGGCAATGAGATTAAAAGAGCTAACAAAGTAATAAAGTACAGAATCAGTGAAATAACTCCATAAGAACCTATGTGGGAGTCCTTCATTATTTTCAAAATATGCTCCCGTGATTTTCCGCCACCAAATCCGTCAAAAAAATCAGCCAATCCGTCTTCGTGCAGAGCCCCTGTAAGTAATATTCTGCTTATTATTGCACATATCACAGCAACAGGGACTGGCATTATTTGTGATAAAACCCATAATGTACCGGCCATCACAGAAGAGGTAAATAAACCTACTACCACCCAATAACTTACCACATCTTTAAAATGCTCCTCAGGAACCTTAATAAACCGCCAAAGTGGAAGACGAGTAAAAAACATAAAAGCAGCAATAATCTTATACATAGCATTTTAATTAAAGTACTTTGTTACTTTGATAGAGTCGAATGAATTCATCTCATTAATCATCCTTACAGCAGATTCAACAATTGGGTAGGCACATACGGCTCCTGTTCCTTCACCTAAACGCATATTTAAATTCAAGATAGGTGTGGCATTCAGATACTTCAGCAAAAGTTTGTGTCCAGATTCATCACCCTGGTGGCAAAACAGTGAATAATCCAGAACATCCTGATATAATTTTGAGGCAGCCAAAACACAGTTTGTCATTATAAACCCATCTATTAATATTATCATCTTAAGTTCAGCAGCCCTCAACATAGCACCGACAGCCATTACCATTTCATAACCACCGAAATAAGAAATAATATCTAACGTTGAAAAATCACCCCTGTAATTATTAAGAGCCTCTTGAAGGACTTTATATTTATAAAAAATACCTTTATCATCCAATCCGCAACCGGCACCCACACATTCTTTTAACGGAATTTTTGTTAGGCAGCTCATCCAAAGAGCAGAAGCCGATGTATTTGCTACTCCCATCTCTCCAAAGCTTATTACATTACACCCATCATTAAAACAACCGGTAACAACATCCGCACCCCGCTGCAGAGCCAGGTCCCTCTCCTCTATGGTAATAGCTGCTTCATGAAGAAAATTTCGAGTACTCTTTCTTATCTTAAGATCTATCAGACCAGAAGTTGGAGGAAAATCATAATTTACACCGGAATCAACAACTTTTATCTTAAAATTGTGTTGTCTACAAAGAAAATTAATGCCAGCCCCACCTATTAGAAAATTGGTAATCATCTGGTATGTGACCTCCTGAGGAGACAGACTTACTCCCTCACCGGCAATTCCATGGTCGGAGGCAAAAACAATGTTGTATGGAACAGAAAGCATGGGCTCTAATGTTTGCTGTATTGTCCCAATTTTCATGGCAATATCCTCCAGCATACCTAATGATCCTTTTGGTTTGGTAAGGTTATCAATTTTTTTCTGAAGATCCACACATATGGATATATCCGGCTTTTCTATATTGAATTTAATCATAAAATATTGTTAATTACTTAATTTTAATTGGTATTCCGGCCGCCATAAAAAATACCTCATCTGCCCTATCTGCAATATACTGGTTTAGCCATCCCTGCAAATCAGTAAATTTTCTCTGAATAGTGTTTTCTGAAACACCTCCGAGACCAATTTCGTTAGAAACAAATATAAACTTCGCTTCTTGAGAAATAAATCTTTCAAATTCATGCTTTAATGACTCAAGAGCTGATTCAACATCGGAACCTAGATCAAAAAAGAAGTTTGTGGCCCACAATGTGACACAATCTATAACTATAACTCCACCCGGAAACTCATGTTTGCTCAGGAATTTCTCCTCCTCAACATTGATCCATTTGTCACCTCTATCCGCCTTATGTCTCTTGATTCTCATACTGTACTCATCATCCCAAATACGGGATGTAGCAATATATACAGGCCTATTACTCAACGAGAGTGCCAGCTTTTGGGCAAAAGAGCTTTTTCCGGATCTCTGACCACCAATTATTAACGTAATTTTAGACATAATAATTTTTAATTAATATTAAATGAATTACAGCTACAATCAAAATCATCAGAACCTCTGCCCGTCTGTTTATGGATATTGCCTTAAACAAATCTCTGTCATCAAATATCTTTTCACTTTCGCCTATGTATGGTTTATTTACCAACTCTCCGGAATAGTAATTTGGGCCGCCAAACCGACAGCTTAAAATTGCTGCCAAAGCGGATTCCGGATAACCAGAATTAGGACTTGTATGACAATGACCGTATTTTTTCACAAATAATAATGCTTTAAAGTTTCCGGAAACAATAATCATGAGTAATGCCGTTAATCTGGCAGGAATATAGTTAGCAACATCGTCCATTTTTGCAGCAAACCGTCCAAAGAGAATGTAACGCTTAGTTTTGTATCCTATCATTGAATCGAGGGTATTGACCATTTTATACGCTATCATGCCGGAAGCTCCAAGAATTAAATACCAAAAGAGTGGAGCAATTACACCATCACTTAGATTTTCGGCTAAAGTTTCCAGTGCCGCCTTCCGTATTTGTTGTTCAGAAAGGTTTGATGTATCTCTGCCTACAATTCTGGCAACCTGCGCCCGACCTTTTTCAACAGATTTAGAAGTAGAAACAAACACAGCCTTCACCTCATCTACAAGAGTTTTTCCAGATAACGAGAAAAATATGATTATTGTAGATAAAACAATTGAAAATCTTCCGAGAAGAGACAGCAAACAATATGTAAAAAAAAATGTTAGTAAAACTAACGAAATAGCAAGAATAGCTCCTTTTAGAACTAGATGTGCTCCTTTATTAAGAGTCTTTTCTCCAGAAGAGATGAGCTTCCCGAACCACACAACCGGATGAGGTAATCCAGCCGGGTCGCCAAAAACCCGATCAAGCAGCCAACCTGCTATAAGTGGAACTACTATATATATTGCTCTTTCCAATACTTTAATGCTTTTATAAGTTTATCATTCTCCTCTTTGAGTTGGGTTGCTATTCTGAAATAACTTTTATCAAGACCAAAAAAATTTGAGGCATCCCTTATCAACAGACCATGCTTTTCTATCAGATAGCTTTTCAACTCATCGGCTGTGCCAAAATCAGTTTTGCATAAAAAAAAGTGAGTATTTGTGGGAAATGCGGTTATTCCCTTTATCTTGTTTAACTCTAAACGAAATCTTAGAGTCTCTTCCAATAATTTATCCAGATTAAACAAAGACTCTTTTAATTCTGTAAGATATTTTCCGGCTTCTATTGCCAATATATTAACAGACCAAGGCATCCGGTATTCTTTTACTTTATTTGTTAAAGAAATATTTGCTACTAAATATCCTACTCTAAGACCAGGTATTTTATATCTTTTTGTTAGAGAATAAATTGCAATTATGTTTGAATAACTGCATACCTCTTTTGAGGAGAGAATTTCCAATCGTGTAAAACTCTCATATGAGAGATCCAATATCAGAATTTTATTAAGATGCTTGTTTATAAATCTCTCCAATATACTTTTTTCCACAACAGAACCTGTCGGATTATTTGGATTACAGAGCCAGATTATTTCGTCATCTTCCTCAACCTCATCTAAAGATTCAATGCACCTTACATTATGACTGAAGAGTAAACAGGCATCACTGTATTCACTGAATGTTGGAGATAAAATAACACTGTTTTTATTTTTAAATGCATTAGCTATAAGATATATAGCTTCAGTAGCACCATTTGTTACAACTATTTCATTTTCATTTATACCTGACTTACGGGATAGAATTGTTGCTAAAGAGCCTCCGTCAGGTTCCGGATAAGAATTGATAAGAGAAATAGATTGTGCAATATTATCTTCAAGCCCCTTATGGTCTATAATAGGACAGACATTGGAACTGAAATTGACATCAGTTGTTCGACTATATATGTATGAGTCGTCTCCGTGACCTTGTATCATATTGACAGTATATTATAAATTTTTTGTACATCAATATATTTGCGGACATAATCTGCAAGCTTATCAAACTGATCTTCTTTATATTGCTTTATATCTACAGGTCTGTTTTTTAGTTTATCATTAAACGGAGAGAGTAAAAAATCAATAAAATGATTGTTGTCTAAAATACCGTGTATATAACTTCCCATGCATCTTATGTTTAAATAATAACCATCTTCGCTGCCATCACACAGTTTATTAAGAGGTCTTTTTTTTGCCCCTTCGACAACAAAGGAAGATCCCATATGTATTTCATAACCTCTACAACTCTCCGCTGATCCATGGAATTTAAAATTCACCTGTCTGGTAATCTTTTCACCTTCAATAACAGTATCCACAGGCAAGAGACCTAGTCCAGGAATTTGTTCAATTTTGCCCTCAATGTGCATAGGGTCGCAAATTGTCTGCCCCATAATCTGAAATCCGCCACATATACCCATTATTGTTGCTCCATTCTTATAGGACTTTAATATACTTTGAGCAACACTATTCTTACGAATCTCGTACATATCTGAAAGGGTACTTTTGGTACCTGGTATCAGGATAATATCTGCCTTCTCAATTTCTTTACCATTATTGCTGTAATATAAGTGTACTCTCGGATCTCTCTCAAGAAGATCAAAATCTGTAAAATTAGAGATATGCTGAAGCAAAACCACAACTACATTAATTTTACCCGCCATATAATTGTTTTCCTTTGTTGCCAAAGAGACTGAATCCTCTTCCTCTATATATATATCCTTAAAAAATGGAATCACTCCTAAGACCGGAACATTGCACAACGCTTCAATCTTTCTTACTCCTGATTCAAAGAGTTTGAGATCTCCCCTAAACTTATTAATAATAATTCCTTTGACAAGGACTCTTTCTTCCGGTTCAAGCAGTAACAATGTTCCATAAACACTTGCAAAAACACCTCCTCTTTCTATATCAGCAATTAATATTACATCTGCTTGGGCATACATTGCCATTGACATATTTACTAAATCTCCCTCTTTTAGATTTATCTCTGCAATACTTCCAGCCCCCTCAAGAACGATAGGATTGTACCTCTTCTCCAATCTGTCATAAGCATTATATACCTCCTTTTTGAAAAACTCCTGCCCCTTTTTGTTAAAATAAGAACAAGCATCCTGATTACCGTATGGAATACCGTTAAGAACAATCTGAGATTTATTGTCTGAGTAAGGTTTTATAAGAATTGGGTTCATATCTGTATGACAATCAATACCGGCTGCCGAAGCCTGAACTGCCTGAGCCCTGCCAATTTCTAACCCATCCAAAGTAGCATATGAATTCAAAGACATATTTTGAGCCTTATATGGGGCCGGATTATACCCGTCCTGTAGAAAAATACGACAAAAGGCTGTAGCTATTACACTCTTGCCCACATCGCTGCCTGTTCCTGCGAACATAATAGGATGTAATTGCTTATACATATAAACACAATAATTAAAACAGAAATTCAGGTTTTCCCTAAATTTATCCTTTGCAGGTCTTCTGACTTACCTCCATCCCGTGCGCCTTCCCATCTCTGTAAAAGACAGTGGCAAAGAATGCCCGGAACGATTTTCAAGGCTTACAGCAGTTTTTTCTGTTCGGGATTCTCACCCGATTCCCTTTTAATCCTCTTGATATTTTCAAGTTGGAACAAATCAGTACGAAGGTAGAAAATTATAATAACCGTACAAAATAATATCTTTAACTTTGTATCACATCTTATAATAATTATTATATGAAACAAAAGACAATTGATATAAAATCACTGACAATAGGATACAAAACAAGGTGCGGAGCTAAAATTGTTGCAAAGGATATAAATACAAAACTATTCAGTGGAGAGTTAACCTGTATTCTGGGAGCGAATGGCGTTGGCAAATCTACCCTTCTAAAAACCTTATCCTCTTTTATTCCTAAAATCGAGGGACAAATAAATATTCTTGGAAAGGATATTGAAACTTATTCGGAACAGAGTATAGCCACAAAAATTAGTGTTGTTCTGACGGAAAAATGTGATGTTCATAATATGAGTGTAAGAGAACTTGTTTCAATGGGAAGAAGTCCCTATACAGGATTTTGGGGAAAACTGAGAAAGGAAGATGAAGAGATTATTGAAAAATCTATGGAAGAGGTAAAAATTGATCATATGGCAGATAAAATGATTGATACACTTAGCGACGGAGAACGTCAAAAAACAATGTTAGCAAAAGCTCTGGCTCAAGATACTCCAATTATTTTTTTGGATGAACCTACTGCCTTTTTAGATTTTCCAAGTAAAGTGGAGATAATGCTACTAATTCACCATATAGCCAGACACAAAGCCAAAACACTATTTGTCTCTACCCACGATTTAGAGTTAGCACTTCAGCTTGCGGACAGAATTTGGTTAATGGATAAAAATGGTATTACTGTAGGAACGCCGGAGGATCTTTCGTTAAGAGGAAACCTTAGTCATTTTTTCCCTAAAAAAGATATTAATTTTGATATGAACACAGGTCTTTTCAGATTATCAGCCAATTATCACTCTAAAATTAAACTTGTCGGCGACGGACAAAAATATTTAATGATAAAAAAAGCCCTTCAAAGGAATGGAATAGAAGCATCAAGAGATATTGAACAAGATATGATGTTTATTGAATCCGGAAACCTAGCAGGAAAAGGGATAATCGTACATATCAGTAAAGAGAAATTTTTTGAAGTTAAAAGCATTGATGCTATGCTTGACTTGATAATCAAACACTAATTAAAATCAATTTTTTTTTCTTAAAAAAACACTATACATTTGCCTCATATTAAATAATAGGTGATTAATCCGTTATATGCGGAGCAATCATAATAGGGAATCCGGTAAGATATTAATTATCAAATCCGGAGCTGTACCCGCAGCTGTATGCCTCATAAAATTGTTTAACAATCTTAAAGTCACTGTCTAAGGATGGGAAGACCGTTAAACTAGAGGCGAGCCAGAAGACCTGCCATTTATTTATTATTCAATTTATGCTTCGGGTAAAAAGCAAAAATGGATTAGTTTCTATGTGTTGACGTCACACAAATTCAGACTTTTTCCTTATTTACTTTTTATTCATTTTTTATTAATTATTTAATTTTTTTAAAAATGAAAAAAAATTTACTATTCGTGCTACTTTTGGTATTTCTCTCCGCTTGTAGCAAAGAAGCTCTTATTACACCGGGTCAGCTTGGATTTGATGGAATAACAGGGAACGAAATAATCATTTCCGGGAGTACAGGAAGTGACTCCCCTAATGAAGTTATACTGAAAGGAGGATCTGATCAAGTTACAGCCAGAGTAGATTTTGCTGCAGAAAACTGGTGCAGTGTAAAAGTCAATAAAGTAACCTCTGCACAAAGTGAAGAAATATGGAAATTAGTTATCACTACAGAAGAGTACACAGGGAACGAAAGCAGAAAGGCATATATTTCTGTCAACAACAGTATTGATGAGTTAACACTCATCGTAACTCAGACCGGTAGAGGAAAAACCGTAGAAATGATTGTTGTCAGTGAAGGCCAGTTCACAAAAGGAACAGCATCCCTGTCTGCCATCACTTATGATGGAACCACTACATGGAATATATTCCAGGACGTAAACCAAATGCCACTTGGTGATGTAGCACAGAGCATATCATATATTGACGGTAAATATTTTGTAGTATTAAACAACTCCCGTCAGATTAAAGTTATTGAACCTCAAACATTTAAATTATTAGGAACAATTGACTACGAGCAAAGTGCCAGTCCCCGGTTTATGGTTCCTATAAACGATTCAGAAGCAATTGTATCAGATCTTATGCGTCAACTGACAAAGGTAAATTACAAAACATATGAAGTTTTGGAATATATTAATTTATCCGGCACTGGTGTATCGCAGATAGAAAAAATGACAAAAGTGGGCAATAAAATCTTTTGTGCAGCATTAGGAAAAGGAGTCGTAGTACTCGACTCAGATAATATTTCCAACTCTCCGATGCGCTTTGTTGAGGGATTCACAGGAAATATAATGAAAACTGCAAAAATGATTCTTGATAAAAACAACAAGCTTTGGGTATTTGCAACAGCAAGTGGAAAAACAGTGTTGAATTGTATAGATCCAGCAACAGAGAAAGTTGTAAAAACTGTAGAGATACCATATGCTAAAGCTGAAAGTGAAGATTATGTAGTAGGCTGTATTACAGGTACCTCTGGCTATAACAGAATGGACACCGACAGAACAAGGGGAAAACTCTATTTCTATATGACTATGCTGGTGAACGTCGAAAGAAAAACTGCAATAGGGGCAATTTTTACATTAGATGTGGATAAGGACGCAATTGATCCGATTCCTTATCGCGAACTTCCAGGATTAGGAATGATGTACGGAATGGGTATATCACCAGATGGTGACGTATATCTTTGTGATTGTTTAAACTATACGGCTCAACGTGGTTTTCTCAGGAAATATAAAGCAGATGGCAGTGTAGAAAGTAAAAGAGTTGGTATATATCCAAGAATGGTACATTTTACAGAATACGACAAGTAGCAAATATTGCACCCTTTAAAATGCGCAGATTTACATATATATCTATTTTATTATTGATTTTCGCCTTTGATGCAATGGCACAAAATGTCAATTCCGTTAAAAAATTCACTCTTGATTCTGCTATGATCAGAGAGAATCGACTTAACAAAATTAATGAGGTTACAGTAGGAACAAGAGTAAGCAATGTGAATTCTGTAATACTCAAAGGAAGTCAGACAAAATCTCTGAGTGAACTTCTCTCAGACAATACCATGGTTTATATTAAAAGCCTGGGACAGGGAGCTCTAGCAACCTCCTCTTTCAGGGGGACCAGCTCAGGGCACACACAAGTAAACTGGAACGGAATTAATATTAATCCGGTAATGTCCGGGAGTTTTGATTTTTCCCAAATCCCTGTTTTTTTTGCAGATAATGTAACACTTTTCCATGGGAGCGGACATCTAAAAAATGGCACAGGAGCATTAGGAGGCAGCATCAATATTAATAACCGGGCAGATTGGAAAGACTCTACCCGGTTTAATGCTTTTGCAGAAATCGGCTCTTATGATACATACACTACTGCAGCATCAATAAAATTTTTAAACAAAAAATCCCTCTTTAGAACTCGTCTTTATTATCAGCAATCCGAAAATAACTACCGCTATCTTAACAAGGTGTTCAAAAAAGAGGCGTTTTACGAATACAGAAAAGAAGCCAAATACAAATTTGCCGGAATAATGCAGGAAGGTTATTTTAAGCTTTCAGATAATTCAAATATTTATACTAATTTATGGGTTCAGTCCGGTAGCCGCCGATTACCACAACCAATTATTGTAAATATCACACAACATGAGAAACAAGAAGACTCAGGCTTAAAATATTTAATTGGATATAACTTCCGAAGTAATAAACACGATTTTTCCGTTAAAGGAGCATATCTGCTGAATATTCTGGACTATGACAAATGGTTCGATAATGATTATTTCCCTAATGAAAGCAGTCATAACCTTTCACAAACAGTACATATCATTTGCGACTACCTTTATGATTATTCTTCAAAATTGAATCTTAATGCAGCATTGAAATATACTCATGATTTTGTAAATGCCACCAATTTTTCAAAAACGACAGTGAACAGAAACGTTATCTCTTTGCAAACAGGAGTGTTATGGAATTTATTTTCACATATTATAATAAATGGTCACATGATGCTGGAAGTAAATGATAATAGATATACACCTACCTTTTCTGCCGGCATCTCCTCTCCAATTATTAAGGGAATATTGTCAGCAAAAGCAAACTGGTCATACAATTATAAATTTCCCAGCATGAATGACCTCTACTGGCAACCTGGTGGTAATTCCGCTCTTTTGCCGGAAAAAGGGTTTTCATATGACGCAACCCTGACTTTTATACAAAAATCAAAAGAACATATTTATTTTAAATCAGAAATTACAGGTTATCTGATGAATATAAACAACTGGATTATGTGGCTACCTACAATGAATTGGTACTGGGAACCGCGCAATGTGAAAAATGTTCTCTCATACGGACTGGAAGTTCTCACTGAGTGTAATATAGTATTTAACAGTTATAAGGTAAAACTGGGGGTAAATTACACATACTCTCCATCAATAAACAGAGATAAAAATTTTGAAGAAGATGATACATATCACAAACAACTGCCATATGTTCCTTTACACAAAGCAAATGCCAGATTGGCTGTTGATTACGGCAAACTCTCTTTTAGTTATCAGATTTGCTACACCGGTAAACGATATACCTCTGAAGATGAATCATACAGCACTGTAGCATACACAATTCACGATGCCGAGTTGAAATATGATATGTTCACAAAAAAACACTTCAAACTTACACCCAAACTACGTGTAAATAACCTGTTTAATGCTTTTTATGAGTCCACACAATATTACCCCATGCCTCTGCGAAATATTTCTGGCAGTATAATGATTACATTTTAAAATAATTACTAATGAAAAACAGATATATATATATATTGATTATCGCTCTATTTATTAGCGGATGCAACTGGACAAATAGTAATAAACAAAAAGATAATGACACAGAAATAATCTCTCCTGTTACATATGCAAAATGGTTCACAATAGAAAAAGGAGAGAGATATACTTGCGTTAATGTGAAAAACCCTTGGGATACTACCACAAATCTACATCGGTACATTTTAGTTCAAAAAGGCAGAGATTTACCAAAAAATCTTCCGGAAGGTACACTGATTCGCACACCTCTCAAAAAAGTAGTGGTTTATTCATCTGTTCATTGCGGAATTATGGATGCTCTGGGTCTTGAAGAGGCACTGTCAGGAGTATGTGAATCACGATATGTAGATATAGAATTTGTAAAAAAAGGATTAAAAAACGGTAAAATATCAGATCTTGGAGAAGCTTCTTCTCCTGATGTTGAGAAAATCATAGATATCTCACCGGATGCAATTATCGCATCACCATTGGAAAGTATGGGTTATGGGAGAATTGAAAAAATTGGTATCCCGTTGATTGAAAGCGTAGATTACATGGAAGTAACTCCGTTAGGTCGTGCAGAATGGATTCGTTTTTATGCTCTCTTTTTTGACAAAATCCACGAGGCAGACTCAATTTTTAATACTACGGCACAGTCCTATAACAACATAAAAAAAATTGTAAAAAATGTCAAGTTCAAACCGACAGTAATATCAGAAACTAAAACAGGGTCTGTTTGGTATATTCCCGGAGGTCAAAGTTATATGGCAAACTTTTTTGCAGATGCCGGAGCCAATTATCCATGGAAAGACAACCAGAATTCCGGATCTATCCCAGTTTCTTTTGAAACAGTATTAGAATACGGAGAAAATGCAGATATATGGGTGATGAAGTACAACAAGCCAAATGATATGAGTTATGATGATCTAAAAAAAGAGTATTCCGGATATGAATATTTTTCTGCATATAAAAACAAAACAATTTTTATGTGTAATACAGGTAAAGTTCCATATTACGAGGAATTACCAATTCATCCGGATTACTTACTGAAAGATCTAGTATGGGTGTTTCACCCGGAATTATTTAGCAATTACAATCCTCGTTATTATAAAAAAATGTTAATTTTTAGAGATGAATGAGAAACAGAAAAATATTTAATATAATTATTATTACTCTGCTCGCAGGATTATTTTTGGTATTTATATCCAGTATGTTTACCGGATCAGTCAAAATACCATTTAAAGAGATATTCAGGATTCTTACAGGCGGAGAAGCAGGAAAATATTCATGGGGCATAATAATATTACAGTCCAGACTGCCTCAGGCAATTACAGCAATGTTTGCCGGAGCAGCACTTGCGGTATCGGGTTTAATGTTACAAACCATTTTTAAAAACCCATTAGCAGGTCCGTCCATACTTGGAATAGAAGCCGGAGCCAGTCTCGGAGTCGCATTAGTAATGCTTTTTTTAGGTGGGACAATTGGGGGATCAATGATTAATGTGACTCTTACTGGATATATGGCAATTGTAACGGGTGCCATTATAGGTGCGGCACTGGTTCTAGGTATCATCATCTTTTTTTCAACTTTAGTCAGAAGTAATATAATGCTTCTAATAATTGGAATTATGCTGAGTTATATAACTTCCTCAATAATCTCTTTACTTAATTATTTTGCGTCTGCCGAGGGGGTTTTCTCTTATACCATATGGGGAATGGGAAATTTTACTAATGTGTCGATGACACAAATCCCTCTTTTTTGCGGATTAATTTCAATTGGTCTCGGTATATCTGTTATACTAGTCAAACCGCTGAATGCTCTTTTGTTAGGAGACTTCTATGCAAAAAACCTCGGAGTAAAAGTAAGCAGGGTAAGGTGTTTACTTTTAGTAAGTACCGGTATCCTTACTGCTGTAACTACAGCCTTTTGCGGTCCAGTATCATTCATAGGGCTGGCAGTCCCGCATATTGCCCGGTTAATTATCGGCTCATCAAATCATAAAATACTTCTGCCTGTCACAATCTTGACAGGTTCATTTATGGCGTTGATCTGTAATCTAATAAGCACAATGCATACTAAAGCGGGAATGATTCCATTGAATGCTATTACCCCTATTTTTGGGGTTCCAGTCATTTTGTATGTGATAATAAGTCAGAAAAAATTCCAAAATTAAGTGTAAAGGCGGGCTTCATGTCTCTGATAGTATCAGTTTTAAATTATAACTTTGTATACAAAATCAATAACATGATTTAAAATGAAACAAGTAGTAATAATTTTGTTTTAACATGATTATAAATGCCATTGAAACCAATTCAGTGATGTGGAACCTATGGCACGGTTGCCACAAATTAAGTGCAGGCTGTAAATTATGCTATGTTTATCGTGGCGATGCCAAACGCGATGTTGACAGTTCAATAGTAACAAAAACGAAGAATTTTGATTTGCCCGTCCGCAAAAAACGAAATGGTGACTATAAGATACCTTCAGGAACAATGGTTTATACCTGTTTTACTTCTGATTTTTTTGTTGAAGATGCCGATCAATGGCGCGACGAAGCATGGCAGATGATGCGTCTTCGCAGTGATTTGGATTTTTTAATGATTACCAAACGTATTGACCGTTTACAGGAAACCATGCCAGATGATTGGGGTGATGGTTATGACAATGTAACTATCTGCTGCACTATTGAAAACCAAGACCGTGCAGATTACCGTCTACCTATTTATAAAGTTGCGCCAATAAAACATAAAATTCTTATCTGCGAACCAATTTTAGAACGAATTGATTTGAGTGAATACAATATCGGTTTATGGGCAGAACAGGTAATCGTGGGTGGTGAATCTGGATATGAAGCTCGTCCGTGTCATTTCGATTGGGTAATGGAAATTCACGATCTATGTGTAAAAAGCAATATTTCGTTTTGGTTCAAACAGACAGGAGCCAAGTTTATTAAGAACGGGAAAAAATATACTATAAAACGACAATTTCAACATTCACAAGCCCGAAAGGCTGGGATAAATTTAAATAGACAATCCCACAAATGAATTTTAACTTTAAACCGTACTTGTGTGATACTCCATTATTGGAAACAACTTCATGATTGAGCCTTTTGAGAATAAGATGTTTATTTTTACGAATAAAACTATACTAATAGTATGATATGAGATCCTAAATCAAACTAACAATAGTTTTTTATTCTTAATTTAATTTTGTCTTTTATGTAGACAAGCATACAAGAAAAAATTTGACAATCTATTACGGTGGCTCTTATTTCCGACGTAATCATGGAAAGAGAAACCCACTTAAGAGGGCAAAGGAATCCATCTTTCTACAATTATTCAAGCAAATTGAAAATAAAAAAACCTACAATCACTTGATATTGCAGGTTTTATCTATATTTGTCCGGTTTTTCGGACATTTTCTGTGATCCGGTTGGGTTCTGAACCAGCCACCATAACAAACACAATATAAATGAGTTAGATTTTCAATATTTCAATAGGTCATGAATTGGTCATGGAAATTGTTGTCGTTTTTTCCGTGGGTTCAATACCTAAAAGAACGTGTTTTTCTGGGTTCAAAATTACTCTTCTTTTTAGACTTTCCAAAACTTTTTATTTCAGTACTTTATGATTGGTGCAAGGTGCAAGCTATATATATAGATATATACTTGCACCTTGCACTAAACTTCAATTAAAGGCTACACCTTCAACGATCTTCTTTGATTGTATGCCAATGCTCCAAAAAGCGAATTTCCTACATTTATTTTTGCAACCATTCCTGCTCAAACTCTTTGGTTAATTCAATGATTTGCCTGTTCAAGGCTACCAGCTTCCGTGTTAATTACATGTATTTAAACTACAGTGTAATGCAATTTTCTTCTATGTATTAACCACTTCTCATTCTGCTTTCTGGCTCAGCGTTTTATTTCGTATGGCAAATTTATTTCCGGATTTGTTCGGGAGTAAAAGGTCTGGCCTTGGGGTTTTGCGAAAAATCTCCATCCCTGCGGGTAGTATTTTGCTCAAAAACCTTTACTCCCAAATCCTACAATGTATTGCCAACGAAACAAAACGATCAAGCCGATCGAGACGCATAAAAAAAAGTCGGATCATGAAAGCAATAAACCGAAACAAAAACTCCCCTACCTCACAAATCCGCATTTATACGGGGAATATTCTCAAATGGATGATATGTAATAAGCGATTTTTTAAGTTATTATTCTTTATTTCTTTAACTCTCATTTGTCTAAAGTGTGGTACCGCTCCATTTTTGATAATTATTTTCTACACTCTCAGAGCGATATTTAAGATTGTATTTTATATGATAATCACAATGTTCGTTATTATCACTACTATTCTTTTATTCTACTTAAACTTTATTAACTAGTTAATTGTAAATCAAGAAAATGTAGCTGATAAATATTAATGTTTTTGGGTGATTATCAAAGATTTGATTTTTCGAATGATGGATTCCTTATTCTGCCCGAAATGGCTTCTTTCCATGATTACGCTGGGAAAAAGCAAAGTGAGATTATCCACCTAAATGGTATAAAGAGACTGTATTTTCTTATATTTGATAACAGAATTTTATTGTAATTATGAAAAGTCAATTATCGTTTACACAAAATTCTAGACATTGACTAACTAAACAGATTGTTCAACTGCAATTGGTGTTATTAGTCTATTTTTTACTTCTTGATATATTGGCAGATTAACTTCCTCTGCAATTTCTAATGTTACAGCTATAGCATATGGTATTACTCCTGTAATGTTACCCGCATCCTTTTTACATATCACTTGGATTCCTAAACTGCTCTCATCTTCAAATGGAACTGCTCTCTCTCCAACAAATACTTCATGTTGCAATGTTCCTCTTCTAACTGAATAATAATCTAAATCATCTCGCTTGACCCCTAATAAATCATTTTGTGCTTCAAAGAAAAGACTTCCAACTCTATATCTTTGGGTATTAGAAGCGACAGGACTAAACCAACCTAAAGTTATAGTAAGTTTTCTATTTTCAGGCCTAGCAGACAATGAGGGAGGAAGTGGTAGTCGAAATAAATGAATTTTATCTGCCTCTAGTTCCCCAAATCCAAGGATTGTAACTCGTTGGGCTGTACACTCTACTATCTTATCAATATCTGGGAAACCATATCCTATCCATCTTGTAATTATTTCTTTTATGTCTGATTTTGTATAACTACCTTCTAATACTTGATATAAATTCGTTTCTATATCGCCCCAGCTACATCCATGAGCTAACATGACTTTTATCAAGAGGGGTATGTATTGGCTATAAACTGGAGAGTTATAGTCATCTTGAAAAATATCTTTTAAAGTTTCAGATATTCTAATGGCACCTCTGGTTATTAAAGCTGTCGCATTACTCGTACCACGTGCAAAAATTGTTTTGTCTCGTTCAGAAGAAGGAGCTGCTAAGAGTTGACCAGGTTCTATTCTGTTACACGAAAAAACTAATGGAGTCGGATTATTTTCTAAAAACACCTCTTTGAAAAATTGACGACCTCCATCAAACACCATGTCTGGTTTAATAGCTTTGCGATATCCTCCTCCAAAGGCTGAATGAACATTGGGTAATAATTTGGAAGAGGGGTTTATTCTTCGATCATACGCTCTTAATGCTGAATTATCACGATGAATAGACCCTACTGTGATATTGTTTATACTTTCAGAAGGAGACAGCAATCGTCTATTCCGCATGTCTTCTACAATTTTTTGATATATGATTTTTTCTTTATTGAGGTCATTTAACAATTTGAAGTCTCTGTACAATATAGGCAACTCTATATTATGAAGATGATTTCCAGCACTAATTATGAATAAAACATCATATTGAAAGCTAAGCCAATCTAGCAATCTTGCCACAGGGCTCATCGTATGATAAAACAATAAAGAACTATCGCCTATTGAGAGGTTTATAATTTTAATAGATTTGATAGGGTCGCTATCAGAATCCCCTTCAAAAATTCTTTTTACTGCACGATGTAATAAATCAACAAATAGTTCATTATCGGGGATACATTCAATTCTATCATTCAACCACATTTTTAACTTCATGATTGGACGAACGTATAAAGGAGTTGTAATTGGGGAATTATTATCATTCAAATCTCCATGGATAATTAGGGAACTCATTCCTGTACCATGAACTCTATATTGTGCCTCATAGTTTTCTGCATAATTATCAGGATCATCTACCATTAATCTATTGGCTAGTAAGCGATGGTTCTCCATTGGCATGCCATCAAGCAGAGCGACGATAGGCTGTCCACTCGGTTGTGATTCAACAATTCTGTCTATTTTAAGTGTTTCACTTTCTTCATAGTCTACCTTAACTGCTATCTGTCCAGATGGCCTGAAAAACATAATTTTTTCACACCTTACCAACTGAGAGCTGGGATTGTCAATAATGTTTTGTATTTCATTTACTGGCAATTCAACTAAAAGAGCATGGTAAGATATTTCCTGTACTACTGAAGTAGTGATATGTTGTCCCCCTAAAGATTTGATAAGACTAATTATAGTCAGATGTGACTGTTGCCGTTTTGCTTCAGAGTCGCTATACCATAATTGTAATTCAAACCGAATTATCGACTCTTCATTTTCTATTTGTTGATGCCAAAAATCAAGTATCCCGGTTTCTATTAACCGATCTTGAACATCCCAACGTCGAATATTTCTTAGTTTTTGAAATAATGATTTAAATCCTGCGAAACCTCTCCTAAATTTTATATCTGGGTTATCAGAATATTGTTGCCATAACGAAAGCATTTCATTTAGAGCCCTCTGATTGGTCATAGTCAAAAATAACCTACCAGTTAAAGATTTACCTCTATCCTCTTCATTTTCAAAATAGAAATCCTCTGTCGGTTGTAAATCATCAAGTTCAATTTCTCCCATCCACTCTAATCCTTCCGTGTTCTTGATTGCAGTTAAAAAATCGTCAACACTTCCAATGGTCTCAAAAACAATCACCTGTTCTGGATCAATACTTTCAGGCGTTTGTTGAATTTCTATTCTCCTTGCCTCAAGTGCTCTCCTCAAAGAATCAAATAGTGGAGACAATCTTTCAGCTTGTCTTTCAGAAGATGGATAGTGAATTTTACGTGGGGGGAAACTTCTTCCAACTCTATTTAGTCCTTGTGGTTCGGGGAAAAATAATAATGGATAATCAGCCATAATCTTTTTATTTTTGGAGTTCAGAGTCAATAACTACATTAGTTTTATTTTTCAATTCAGCACTCACTATTGCTTTCATATTTGAATCTGGCAAAGACAATACATATTGCCGCAAAACAGATAAACCAAATTCCTCTAATTCGGCATAATTGATCCCAATCATCTTTTTTGCTATAGTTTCAGATGCGTATTCAAATCTAATTTTATGTTTATGCTGAAACTTGTCTAACCAGGTTACTATATTAACTCTAGTAGGTGGCGGTAATGTAATTTTAATTTGAAATCGTCGCCACACAGCTCTATCCAGTAGTTCAGGGTGATTTGTAGCTCCAATAACTATTACGTGACTAGGCAAGTTGTCTATTTGCAAAAGTAATGAGCTTACAACGCGTTTGATTTCTCCTGTTTCATGAGTATCTCCACGTTCTTTTCCCAAAGTTTCAAATTCATCAAAAAACAGAACACATTTCCGAGAACTTACATAATCCATTAATTTCCTTAAACGAGAGGCTGTTTCCCCAAGATATGCACCAATTAAGCTATCATATTTCACTAGATAAAGAGGTAACATCAGTGACTCAGCCAAAGCCTCAGCCAGCGAGGTTTTTCCGTTCCCTGGAGGACCAATTAATAAAATTTTATTTCTAGGCTCCAATGCATATGACCGTAACAAATCAACACGATACTGCTCTTTAATAAACTGCTCCGATATACTAATCACATCTGCTAACAATACTAGATCTGTTAACTTTTTAATGGGGCTTACTTCTGTAATTAAATTTTCAGCCCGATAATCAATAGATGATTTGCCATTATTAAAGAATGTATTTGCATTTTGATTATTTTCTACTACAGGCGCTTTGTGTAACTCATTTTCTAGTTTGTCAGCTAAAATTGTGTGTTGCTTACTCCTCTCTTCAGCAATAATTGCTTCCGCAACCTTTTTAATCATAGATTTATTACCTGTGATTGCATATTTTACCAAATCTATTAATAAATCAGCTCTTGCCATATTTATTTTGTTCTGTTAAACAATTCTCTAATATCAATATCTAATAATCTTGCTATTTGAAAAAACATTTCGACAGACGGTTGTGATTCATTCGTACACCATCTTGAAACAGTTGCTTCATTTTTACCTAAAGACTCTGCCAACCATCGGCTAGTCTTTTTATTCTCTGCAAGAATAACCTTAAGTCTGTTAATTGGAATGCCCATTGCTGTCAAAATTGACGTATTTTGCAATACATATTACTTCAAATTATAATATAGGCAAAGATATTACTATTTTTTGAAATCGCATAAAAACATAAAATTTTTATCATTATGGGATACTGTTATTAATAAAGACACTTTGCGAAGGATTATAATCCAATGCCATTATTATCTACCTATTGTCGCTTTACTGAATTTCGTTCTCATTCTGTTTTTGTGAATTGTCGGCAAAGATATTTCGCTCACTTGCCGCTGTGCAAGGACAGGCTTTGTTTTCCTGACAATCTCCACACTTTCAGGTAGTATTCTCATGAAAATCCCTGCACATCTGTTCGCTTCTCTTTTATGCCTCAAATTCACTTAAAAACATTGTATTATGAGAACACTAAAAGAAATTCAGGAACTGTATCAACAAGCCGGCGTAAAGGCTTTAAGGGATGTGGAGCTTCTCCAGCTGCTGGGGATCAATCTGGAATCATGCGATTTTCTGGAACTTTTCAAATCAAGCCGTGAGGCACTCATCAGAAAAGGTTTCAGGACATCCACCGCAATAAAGTTAAACGCCCTCGGAGAGGTGGCTCACAGGTACTCATTGGCTCCCATTCCGGAAAGGGAATCCATACAATCCTCAAACTCTATAGCAGCAATAATGTCTCCCATATTAAAACATCTCTCACATGAAGAGTGTTGGGTTGTTTATCTGAACAGAGCGAACAAAGTGCTCATCAAGGAACAGCTCTCAATCGGAGGCGTATGTGCAACAGTCGTTGACGTAAAAATCATATTAAAGAGAGCCATTGAGCTTCTTGCCAGTTCGCTAATTCTTATACACAACCACCCATCGGGGAACGCAAAACCTGGTGAGAACGATAAAGTTCAGACAAAGTTACTCAAAGGAGCAGCTGACCTTTTTGACATCACACTATTGGATCATGTCATAATTGCCGGTGACAGCTACTTTAGCTTTGCTGATGATGGTATAATGTAATGTTATCATCAATAAGAGCCCTCTCCGGAGGGCTTATACAGATATATTCAATATTTTACTAATTTTGTATTTAATATTATGAAACACTTCACATTATATAATCTAATAATTGCTTTTATAGCTATCACTGCCGTTTCTTGTACTAAAGAAACAATACAGGAGGATACTGATATTATAAAAGACACTACTAAAAGAAACTTTTTCGAATTGTCTCAGGAAAACATCTCTCTTGAAAAAGAGGAAAAAACAATCAGCATCGATATAATTACTGACAATACGTTTTCGATTAAAAATGAATCTGATTGGATTAGCATCATACTTGAAAAAGACAGCACCAAAAATGGTGTATTTCATAAGAATTATAAGCTAATATTTAAAAAGAACGAATCTGAATCCAGAAACGCTACTGTGGTCTTCGAGATTACACCTGTCCGAACATTTTTATTAAGAATATCCCAAAGGGGAAGGAGCTTAGGTCGGATAACAGACTCCCTAGCATTGGTAGCATTTTATAATTCAACCAATGGAAAGGATTGGACAAATAATGCAAATTGGTTATCCGATAAGCCTATCTACTCATGGTATGGCATTAATTTCACCTCGGCCGGTATGCTTGAAGGTACAGCAAGGGTGGAGGCCATAACCCTAATTAACAATAATCTATCAGGCACAATTCCAAAGGAGATTGGTAATATGGATTCTCTTATAGTATTTTCAATTGCCGAGAATAAATTAGGCGGAGAGATACCTGAAGAAGTTTTCAACCACAAAAACTGGATTGATTGGGGTCCGTCATACTATGTTGCCTGGCAAAAAAGCGGATATAAATTCAGTAACTTCGATAGGCAGGTGGAATACAACACTGGCGAGCACGGTAAAGTCATTCTTCTAAACAAAGCAAGCCGAGGTAAGGGAGTAAACATCATCATTACCGGGGACGGTTTTCCAAGTTCAACCATGGGTAATGGAGGAGAATTTGAAACAATTATCAATGGAACAATGGATAATATCTTTGAAACAGAACCATTCAAGAGTTATAAAGAATACTTTAATATATACATGGTTAAAGCTGTATCCAGACAAAGATATATTTCTGATCCTCATTATTCAAGAGATACATACTATGGAATTACTTTAATGGATGTAAGCCGGGTTGAATTAAGCGGGAATCTTGCAATCAAGCAAAAAGTATCTTCTTTGATTGGCTTTGATATTTCCAATTGCACAGTTGTAATGGTTGTAAATCATGACGCAAATATGGGTTGCGGAGGGAAGAATTACAATGATGTTGGCTATGCCTTCTTTTCATATTCAGATAGTTTTTATAAAAGCAATAAAGGATATAAAAAGCATGATGTACCCGTTCACGAAATGGGACATGCTTTTGCCGGTCTGGCAGATGAGTATGCTTATGAATATTCGCCCTCAGTAGAATACCTACAGTATTGGCAAGAAAACTATCTTACACTTGAGAAGAATCTTAACAAATCCATTCAATCTGACTCCAAGAAAGTTCCCTGGGCTCACTTCATAGGGCTTCCGGGCTATGAAATGGTTGGAGTATTCTCGGGAGCTGATTTCCCCCAGTTTTACAGAAGCGAACAGAAAAGTGTTATGAAAGCTGATGCTTCTTGGTTTAATGCAGTTAGCAGGGAGATTATTGTAAAACGAATAATGGAGCTTTCGAGTATGCAGTATACTTTTGAAGAGTTTTTGAAACATGACACAAATTAAGATTAAGACATTTCGACATTATATCTGTAAATTAGTTATTTCTCCGAAACAGGAGCAAATGTAAAATTCCGTTTATGGCCATTGCGATTATTATTGACTGCTTTGTCAAAAACAAACGGAATATTTTCCTCCATTTTCCTTACGAAGGGCATAAGTATCCGAAAAGATTAATGCGGTACCGGTCTTGATGTCTATCTATCCGTGTTTTGCCAATAGGGAACTATGCACAGGATGAAGATATCTCTCAGGTTAGATCTCCTGTCAAGAATATATATGTTCAATATGGACTTCAATCTAGTCACAGCATGCCACAAAAAGTCTTATTTATTTGCAGTTGTTAGTTTTATTTACTATCAATTTAATCTTTTGTATCTATGTACATGACAAAAATCTTAACACATCAATTTGACGCGTGCAGTAATGGTTTAAAAGGTATTGGGATACAAGGTCAAAACCATGTTTGAATAAGAGCACGGCGCGTCGGTTATGTTTCTATATTATTATCTTTTAAATATGTTCATTCCTGTATATACCAACATAACAACACTAGTGAAGTCTATGATGACAATCGAGAGCAGTTTTCCGATTCGCTCAATGTCTCTCAAGTGGGCATTTTCGATATTGAACCCACTGGACTTCAATGCCAGTAATGCCTTATGTAAAGCTTTACATAACCTTTTCAAATGGATTAAGCAAAACCTGACGATAAAAACTATATGGGGTCATTATGAAAATGCAGTCAATATTCCTATTTGGATAGCAATATTTACCTATCTTATAGTGGCATCAATAAAAATCCAGCTAAAAAGTCCTTTATCAACATATGAGATAATTAAGATTTTAGGAATTTCATCTTTCGATAAAACACAAATAAGAGAGCGGGTTACCGAATTTCAAATCAATCAAAACGTTAATGAACAATACAATTTATTTATTCGCTCCTTAAAAAGGATTTAATGTTGTGATATTTAATAGAATATATTATCAAGACACTTGCGTAATTTGCAGAAAAGCACTCTCTTAGCACCATAAAACCGGCAAAAGATGATAGGAAAATCGGCAGATCAAAAACAGAGGAATATTTTTAATCTATTATTGACAGATTTCATAAAAATGGGACAAGAATTGGTGTTATTGGCAAATAAAATCGACTAGAAATATTTCAGGAAGGAATTTTCCGGTTTTTATTCCATTTAGGCAATTTCAGTGCAATCTGTGCAATTATTGAGCAATTAGCTCATTGAAACTCCCTGTTCCAGAACCCTTATTAATCAGCTCCTACAAATTTTCAATCACTTGTTGGAGTAAACTAGTCACTTGTTTGGCTACTTCACCAAGAGCCGGGTTTGAAATTGCCTGCATAGAGGCAATTGGATTGACGGCTGCTACTTCAATGAGGTTTTCTCCCTGTTCGATAACCAGTACATTGCATGGTAACATTGTCCCGATTTTATCTTCGGCCTGCAAGGCTTTGTAGGCAAATGGGGGATTGCATGCCCCGAGAATGGTATACCGTTTGAAATCGACATTGAGTTTTTCTTTGAGTTTTTCGTTCATGTTAATAACGGTTATAACTCCGAAACCCTGAGATTTTAATCCTTCTGTTGTTATCGTAATTGCTTCATCGAAGGAAACATGAAGTGTTTTGCTAAAATAGTATTCCATAATAATAAAGTTAAATTGTTATTTGTTGAGTTTAGATCGTATTATTTCGTTTAAAATGAAATGCCCAGTAATATTGTTAATTTCAAGCAGCTTTTCATTATTGGTAAATTTATTGCAGATAACTGAGTGAACTACAGGATCAATAAGAACATATTTTCGAAGATTTTCTAACGTAAGTGAATGCACTTTTTTATGGTCTCCAAAGCTAAAATAATTGAAGGTTACAGGAATCGCTTTATGAATAGTGCGTGGACCTAATTGCTGATATTTAGTCCTGACGTCATTTCTGGTATAGATATAAAGAAAAGAAGTGTCAGCAATAAGATATGGCTTCCGATTGATAAATCGATAATTTTGTCCATTAGTTAGCTGAATTGCGAAGATACTGTCTTTTGGGAAGCTCTTTTTAATATTTTGTTCAATAACCGTAATATCCGGGGAAATATAAAACTGATTAAGTTTTACTTTATCCCCTTTGTGCAAAAAATCAGTAATTTGGGTAGCTTTCGCTTGTTTGAAATCAAGTGAACTAAGAAAAAGAACTTTTATTTCGTCGTTCTTGATTTCTCTCGTTTTTTGAGCATACATATTCATAGAAATTAGTATGCATGTTATAAATAATATCTTTTTCATTTTTTCAGTATTCTAATAGCATTAAAAACAGCAATTAAAGCAACTCCCATATCTCCAAACACAGCTTCCCACATGGTTGCTACTCCAAAAACACCCAAAACAATGAAAATTAGTTTTACACCCATGGCAAAACGAATATTCTGCCAAACAATGTTTCTTGTTATTTTTGCAACATCGATGGCTAAGGCAACTTTTGACGGTGAATCTGTCATCAGTACCACGTCGGCTGTTTCGATAGCGGCATCGGAACCAAGTGCTCCCATGGCTATTCCCACATCGGCACGGGCAATCACCGGAGCATCATTTATTCCGTCGCCAACAAAGGCAACTTTACCTCCTTTATTTTCCTTGATTAACCGTTCAATGTGTTTGACTTTATCTTCCGGCAATAGTTCGTAGAAGTATTTGTCTATATTCAATTTCTTTGCAAAGGCTGCAGCAGCAAACTGGTTGTCGCCTGTGAGCATGACCGTTTGAATATTCTTTGCTTTTAGTTTTTCTATTGCTTCAATGGCATCATCTTTCAAACTATCGGAAATAATAATATAACCAGCATAAACGTGGTCAATGGCTATGTGCACTACTGTTCCGTCAATCTGACAGACTGTATGCACAACGTTTTCTTTATGTAACATTTTATCGTTTCCTGCAAGTATTATTTTGCCATCAACGATTGCCTTCATACCGTGTCCTGAAATTTCTTCGGTTTTTGTGATTCTGTTATTATCAATTTTACCCGGATATGCAACTGTAATGGATTGTGCTACCGGGTGATTTGAATTCACTTCAGCATAAGCAGCAAATTCCAAAATTTCGTCTTTGGAAAAGCCGTTGGAAGTAACCACTTCCGAAACTTTAAATTCTCCTTTTGTAAGTGTTCCTGTTTTATCGAAAACTACGGTTTTTACCTGTGTGAGCGCATCAAGAAAGTTGGACCCTTTAACGAGAATACCCTTTCTTGAAGCCATACCAATACCACCAAAGTAGCCCAGTGGAATACTAATAACCAAAGCACACGGACAGGAAACAACCAAAACTACCAATGCACGATAAATCCAATCGCTAAAGGTTTGCCCGGCAAATAAAAGTGGAGGCAAAACGGCGAGTAATAAAGCGCTAATGACAACTATGGGAGTATAATATCTCGCAAAAGTTGTAATGAACTTCTCCGTTTCAGCTTTTTGTGAAGTAGCATTTTCAACTAGCTCAAGAATTTTTGAGACAGACGAATCACCAAATAATTTATTAACCTTTATAGCCAGTAAGCCGGATTGATTAATCATCCCTGCCATAACTTCATCTTTTACGTTTACTTTTCGGGGTACGCTTTCACCTGTTAGTGCAGCGGTATCAACAAACGAAGTTCCGTCGAGTATCGTTCCGTCGAGTGGAACTTTCTCACCCGGCTTAACTATGATAGTATCGCCGATTTTCACGTCTTCGGGAGAAACCCGGACGACTTCCGGACCTGATTTCAGATTGGCATATTCGGGCTTAATTTCCAGCAGTGATTTGATCGATTTACGTGAACGACCTACTGCAATGTCCTGAAACAATTCACCTGTCACATAAAATAACATCACAGCCACTGCTTCTGGCATTTGATGAATAACAAATGCGCCAAGTGTTGCAATGGTCATTAGGAACTGCTCATCGAAGAATTGCCCTCTAATGATATTTTTTACAGCAGAGGTTATCACATTCCAACCAACAATGATGTAAGCTGTAACATATACTGCGTATTCAGCGAGTTGAAATGGGGTGTTGTGTAGACTATCTTCAAATATTATCCCGATAACCAGTAAGACAAAGGCGGAGGCGGCCTTAATTATTGTTCCTTTATTTTCTCCAAGTTCATTAACTGAAACCAAAGTTTTCTCTTTATCAATATTTTGGACTTCAACGTCCGGTTCAATTGCTTTAATATAGGATTTGACCTTTTCGATATTATCGGTATCGATAGCCATGGTGGCGTTTGCAAAACTCACCGATACGAATTTTACTTCCTCCAGTTTTGACAGACTGTTTTCAATCTTAGTTGCACATGACGCACAATCTAAGTTGTTTAGTTTATATTTTTTCATATCTAATTTGTATTTAGTTTTAGATCAGAATAAATCATAATAGGTTTTGTATGTTACAAAAATACTGAAAAAGAGAGTGTAACTAAGTTGCAAAGTTTGTCCTTGCAGATATTTCTGATTCGTTATTAAAAGACAGCCCAATAAAATGGGCTGCCTTTTCTTTGAATGAACTTTATATTTTTCAGTTTCCAGCCCTGTTCTTACGCGAATTACTTTATATATATCTGAAACATAAATAAGTCCATCGCCCGGATTGCCGGTTCGTCCTTTAACGGAGATTATATTTACAATTTGATCGACATCACTATCATTGCAAACAATTTCAATTTTGGCCACTTTGCTATCTGTAATAGAAAAATGGGTTGAAAGTGTAGAGTCTTCACTTTTAAATTTTCCTGTTCCTTCAGCTAAAGAAACTGTTGTGTTGGGATAGCCCTCCTGTAGTAATTGACTCAAAATATCATTTACTTTAAATGGCTTTACAAATGCTTTTATCTCTTTCATAATTTTTATCTTTTTATTTTTAATTGATTAACAACTCATTTCGCCAGCATTTTTCTTTGCCGAAAGCAAATTGTATGCCCCTTTAATAACTACTTTTGCGTCTTTAAAGTTGAAGCCTTCAGGCAAAACGATTTCTGTAAATCCGTCATCTGAAACGCCTTTCTGTATTTGAATCATCCTGTATTCGGTAAAAGGTTTTCCGCTTTCTACCTTGTTCTTTTCAAATACAAAAATATAGTCTTTGTCGTCGAAACTGACAATGGACGCAGAAGGTACAGAGGATACCTGAGCACCCTTAGCTTGAATATGAGCATTAACATACATGCCCGGTAGCATGTTTTTACAATGACCTACAACATTCGCATATACTTTGTAAGTCCTATCATTATTTATAGCCTTTCCAGTTTGATAAACTACTGCTTCATGCTGTTCTGTTTCATTGTTGATATAAAAGCGAATTTTCTCACCATTGGATACTTTATCAGCATCTTTTTCAAATAATGTGAGTTCAAGAAATAGTTTGTCGCTGTTTACAATTTCAAATAATACATCGGAAGCTGAAACAGATTTTCCAATACTCACATTTACAGCCTTGACATACCCCGTAATAGGCGAAACCAATGCCACTGACCGACTGATATTATCTTCGTTCAGTTTGAACGGATTAATTCCAACAAGCGACAACTTTTGTTCCAAGGCTTTTACCTGAACTTTGAGGCTATTGTAATTGGAAGTAACCTGCTGCATGTTTTTCTGAGAGGATACATCGCTTTTGAAAAGTTCTTTTTGACGTTCGTATTCAGTTTTGGCAAGTTCACATCTGTTTTTTGCTTCCAGATAATTTTGCTGAATGTCGATAAAATCCTGATTTTCGATAATAGCCAGTGTTTGTCCTTTCTGAACAGCATTGCCAGGCATTAGGTTTGTGCTTTTTACAAACCCTCCCATTGGCATACTAACTGTTGCCAGATTTTGTGGTGCAACTAAGACTGTACCATTTACTTTTAATGTTCCACTCATTGAGAGCAATTCAATTGCACCCATTTCTATGTTGGCAAGTTTTACCTGATCTTCGCGTAATTCTACAATATCTTCGGGAATAACTTCCGTTTCCTTGGTTTCAACGTTCTGTTTTTTACTTCCGTTGCAAGAAGTTAACGCAACGAGAAAAGCTAAAATAATGATTGGCGACTTGAATTTATATTTTGTCATAATGTTTGTGTTTTGAGCCCTCAATCCGTCAACCGACGAAAGATAAAGGGGGTTGAATTAATATATTTTACCTGTAATAAAGTCAATGGAAATAATGGTTTGATTATAGTCGTTCTGTGCATCGAGATAGCTTTGTTTAATACTTAATGCACGACTTAAACTAAGAATGTAGTCCAGATAATCCAATGCTCCGGCTTTGTAACTTTTTGTAGCCTGTTCAATAATTAAATTGGCTTCCGGAATTGCCTGTTTTTCGTAATAATCCACACTATTACTGTTTTTGCTGAATTCTATCATTAACGAACTATAATTTCCTGAAAGCGATTTTGAATAATATTCCGCATTTGTTTGAGCCACTTTTTCTTTAAACTTTGCAGCCTTAGCTTTTGCAGAATAAGGTGCAAACCATAATGGAACAGCAATACCCGCCTGAATTCCGGTAAAACGGTCTCCAGCACCAAAAGTCCGCGGTACTCCGTTCAGATCCTGAGATCCCCTTATGGTTTGGCTGAAATACCCAATACTTAAATCGGGTAATATCCGACTGTCTTCCACTTTTTTCTCCAACTGAGACACTTCAACCTGTTGATTGATATAACCAAGAGAAGGGTTAGCAGCTAAAACGGATTTGTCGGCAGCAGGTAAATAGTCGATACGGTGTAACACAGTATCGGCAGGGTATAGGGTAGTTTCAACATTTAAAATAGTTTGCAGTTTCTGATTATAAATAATTAAATCGGCGTTTATTCGGCGTAACTGATTCTTTATTTCCAGGCTTTGAGAACGGGCGGAAATCATTTCGAGCTGGTTTGTTTCGCCAGTTTTTGCCCTGAGTTCTGCCGCTTTTTGGAAGCCAGTGTATAAACTATCCTGATAGGCAAACAATTTTTGTTTTGAATACAGATAAGCCAATTGCCAGTAAATTTGCTTCACTTGCGTAGCTATTTCGAGCTGCGAAGTTTTCAACTCCCATTCACTGCTTTTGATATTGGCTTTAGCCAGTTTGTTTTGGTTTATATAAACTGTAGGAAAAGCAAAGGACTGTGATACGGTAAAACTATTGTCTTTGGAATATGAATTGATTTGTCCGTATTCACCATCAATATTGGTTTTTGGAATATCCCACGAAGCACCTTTTAAGGCCTTTTGAACATCAACAGAATAAGCGGACGAACGCACGAATAAATTACTGTCCAACGCCATTTGAATTGCTTGTGTCAGATTAATGCTTTTGGTTTGCTGCGCATTTATTGAATTAAAACCCGAAGAACAAACAACAAGCATCAACAAAATAGACAAGGTTTTCACCGATTTCCTTTTAAAAAGTGACTTGAATGAAAAAGTTGAAAAGAATATGTAAAAGATAGGCAAAACAATTAGCGTCAGTAAAGTGGCTGTTATCAGTCCACCAATAACAACTGTTGCAAGCGGTTTTTGCACTTCAGCACCTGCCGAGGTAGATAATGCCATAGGCAAGAAACCCAACGAAGCAACGGCAGCCGTCATAATTACCGGACGCAAACGTGTATCCAGTCCTTTAATAACCCGTTCGTAAATATCTGTGATACCTTCTTCTTTCTCCAATCGGTTAAATTCGGCAATGAGTACAATGCCATTTAATACGGCGATACCAAACAAAGCGATAAAACCAACCCCTGCAGAAATGGAAAAATTCATACCTCGTAGCCAAAGTGCCAAAATACCCCCAATCAACGACATGGGCACAGCAGTATAGATTAACAAGGCTTGCTTAGCAGAATGAAAAGTAAAGAATAAGAGTACAAATATGAGCAATAACGCTACCGGAACAGCAATTGCCAGACGAGCCTTGGCAGCTTGAAGATTCTCAAATTGACCGCCATACTTTACATAATAACCTGTTGGTAGTTGCACTTTTGCATCAATTTGTTTTGTTACATCAGCTATGACACTTTGTACATCTCTATTACGAACATTAAAGCCAATGGTTATACGGCGTTTGGTATTTTCACGCGACACTTGAGCAGGGCCTGATTTTATTTCAACATTGGCAATTTGTTTAAAAGGAATCTGTCCGCCATTGGGCAAAGCAACTGAAAGATTTTTTACATCGTCCAGACTCTGACGGTAATCTTTGTCCATTCGTACCACTAGTCCAAACCGTTTTTCTTCGTCGAATACTACTCCCGCCTGACTTCCGGCAAATGCAGTCCGTAACACGCGGTTTACCTCTGCAATCGAAAGCCCGTATTGTGCCAATCGATCGCGATTATATTCAACCTGAATCTGAGCCAGCCCGGTTACTTTCTCCACGTTAATGTCTTCAACGCCTTGAACCTGTTGGATGATTTTTTCCACTTGCGAAGCTTTATCAGCAAGTGTATTCAGGTCATCGCCAAATATTTTTATAGCAATATCCTGTTTTGATCCCGAAAGCAATTCGTTGGTACGCATTTGAATCGGTTGTTGAAACTCAAATTTCACCCCTGCTAACGGAATCAATGCTTCTTCCATTTTTCCCACCAGTTCCTCACGGTTTTTTGCCGAAGTCCATTCGCTTTTATCTTTGAGCGTAATAATATAATCGCCTGTTTCCATGGGTGTGGGGTCGGTTGGAATTTCGCCTGCTCCAATTTTACAAACAACATGTTTTATTTCAGGGAAGTTAGCAAGTAATATTTTATTAGCTTTTTGAACCTGCTCAACCGTATTGGTAAGCGAACCACCCTGCAAGGTAATTACCCCTGCTGCCAAATCGCCTTCCTCCAGTTGAGGAATGAACTCACCTCCCAAGCTACTAAAGACAAAGAGACTTGCAATGAATATTGCAATGACCGATGCTGATACAAGTAATTTCCGTTTTAAGGCAAACCGGATAGCCGGATTAAATATCTTGTGAAACCAATTCATCATCTTATCTGAAAAATTGGGTTTGTGTTCGGTGTTCTTACTCAAGAATAAGGTTGAAACCATTGGCACATACGTTAATGATAGAATTGTAGCACCAATCAATGCAAATGACACAACTTGTGCCATGGGACGAAACATTTTACCTTCTATACCCACCAACGCCATAATTGGGACATACACAATGAGGATAATAACTTGCCCGAATGTGGCGGAACTCATCATACGTTTTGCCGACTCAAATACCGTTTCATCCATTTGTGGCTGCGAAAGTCTTTTAATACCCGGATGATGGTGTTTGCTCATAGTTATTCGATGCACCACGCTCTCGACAATAATTACTGCCCCATCCACAATTAACCCGAAGTCAATAGCTCCCAGACTCATCAGGTTACCCGATACACCAAAAAGTTGCATCATTGAAACAGCAAACAGCATGGAAAGTGGAATTACTGAGGCAACAATGAGCCCTGCCCGCATATTTCCTAAAAACAATATCAAAATGAAGATAACAATTAATGCCCCTTCAATCAGGTTTCTGGCAACCGTACTAATAGCACGTCCCACTAAATCAGAACGATTAAGAAACGGTTCAATCAACACCCCTTTAGGTAATGATTTCTGAATGGTTTCAATGCGGGTTTCGACATTTTTTGTAACTTCATTGGCGTTTGCTCCTTTGAGCATCATCACCACGCCACCAACAGCCTCTGTAGTATCAATAACCATGGCACCATATCGTGTGGAATTTCCATATTGAACGCTGGCAATGTCTCTAATTAAAACAGGGATACCCGATGAATTGCTCTTTACAACAATCTTTTCAATATCTTCTAATGATTTTACCAACCCAATTCCACGGATAAAATAAGCAGTTGGCTTTTTATCAATATAGGCACTACCTGTATTCTCGTTGTTTCTTTCGAGTGCATCGAAAATATCGGTGAGTGTGAGGTTCATGCTTCTAAGTCTCTCGGGATTTATGGCTACTTCATATTGCTTTACAAATCCGCCATAGCTGTTAATATCAGCTACACCTGTTGTTCCCAACATCTCGCGGCGAACCGTCCAATCCTGTAATGTCCTTAACTCCATTGGAGTATATTTGGTTTCATATCCCTTTTCTACAGCAAGACGATATTGGTATATTTCACCCAAGCCCGTAGAAATAGGAGCCATCTCAATTTTTGCGAGACCCGCCGGGATAATATCCTCGGCTTCTTTTAGACGTTCTCCTACTTGTTGCCGTGCCCAGTAGATATCTACATTGTCTTTAAACACAATTGTAGTTACCGACAAGCCCAACCGTGAGATGGAGCGAAGCTCAATAATGTTTGGGATATTGGCAACAGCTACCTCAATAGGTGCTGTAATTGAGCTCTCGACTTCCTGAACTGCCAACGATGGGGCAAGCGAAATAACCTGCACCTGGTTGTTGGTTATGTCCGGGGTTGCATCAATAGGTAGCTGTGTAAGCGAATACGTTCCCCAGCCAATTAATGCAACTACAAATAAGCCTATAATAAACTTATTCTTTATTGAAAAATGAATGATACGTTCTATCATAATTTAATTATTTATTTTAAATGTGTTGTAAAAAAGTGTTGAATTCTGGCAATGATTCCAATTATGAGAATCAAACAGATCATAGAAATGAAAAACCATTATATTACTTGTTTTAGCCGGATTTTATTCTTCTTTTTTTCACAAGTCATTTATTTTTTTGATTTATAATACTGATTAAATGTCTTTCGGTTTTGGAAATAAACAATCTCAGGTTCTCCCCGATTTTT
>Ga0265297_10002222_pt1 | contig 40804 bp, 59 predicted proteins | sample Munlanlwell13791_FD_192502 | JGI IMG/M metagenome (GOLD analysis project Ga0265297, IMG submission 192502) | Leachate microbial communities from a municipal landfill in Southern Ontario, Canada - Leachate well 137-91 | ecosystem: Engineered > Solid waste > Landfill > Unclassified | place...
ACTTGTTTTAACCCTTTGATTGTTAAGGGAGTATCTCTTATCACGCCCTTCCAGTCTTCGTAGGTTATTACTTTATCCTTTTTATTAAACCCACATATACTACAAACATTTGGCTCCTTTTTTAACCACCAATGTTCACCAGTAGCAGTGCAACAAGACTTGTTTTTAGGCGATACCTTTTCAGGGGCGGGGATTTTGTTAGAGAGAGCGTGGGCTATCTTTTTAGTCCATTCAAAAGATAACACCTCTTGACTCTTGACTACACAAGCAATTTCTACGATTATCTCCTCCTCCGTCATCATCGGTCGCTCTGAGAGGGAGTTGTCGAGGTAGGCAAAGGCAAGGGCAAGGAGGGTTTCCATATTCTTTTTGCAGTCAGCATCGTAGTATTTATTATGCGTCGCATACATTCTTACCGCTTCCTCAATCGATTTCCTGTCGAACTTGGTGGGTGTCATAGTTCCTCCAGAGTTTTCAGCATATCGTCAATAGTATCATTCCTAACCGATGCTCTATCACAAGAAGAACAAGGATGCCCATCCCCGTGTAAATACGGGACTCTTAATTTCTCCGCCTTCCCCTTCACAAGTTCGAGGATTTCGGACTTGGCACGAGCAAGAATAACCTTATCCTTTTTATGGTCTCTCCAATAACACTCACTCAAAATCCCTTCGATAGTCTTGGGGGTCATTTTAATATCTCCTTTAGCATTGAGAGTATTCTCGAGCGGTCTCTAACAACTGCTCCAATACAATCATCTGCTATATCCATATTGTTTACTTTCTTCTCCAATAGTTTATATAGGTCAGACTTGGCTCTTTTAATTACTGGATGGGGAAAATTCTTTTTAGAAGGAACCAAAGCATAAGCGAATCCTTCAATGTGAACTTTATCCAATATCTCATCTACCGTCAACTCTTTCTTAGACATCTTACTTCTCACTCTCATAAGATTTAACTTTACTGGGCGATTTTCTCGGTCTATCCCATGCAATTACCTTACAATGTGGACACATAGCTGGATGTTCTATCCTCGGTAGCCACGTCCAACCACAGCGTAGGCATATACATCTTAATAACTTGACCATTTAACTCTCCTTTGTTAGTTTAAGTATAACACATATATCATATATGTCAATAGACTATTTTATGTTGTAAATCTTTCCGTCCTCAATGCCTGAAACTTCTTCGACTCCGTTCTCTTGATATCTATCTTGGTCTGCCGTATTACAAAGTCTGCCTTCTCACAAGCACCGTCTAATTCCAGTATTTCTAATCTTAATTGTGCTATTTCTTTGCGCTTATTTATTCTCGCTTGCTGAATTTCTGTTTGTGCCTCCTGTTCGCCCGAAAGTTTTAATTCCAACTCATCTAATACAGCGTCTATTTCTATACTGGACTTATTTGTTAGGTCTATGTTCATTAGATTTTCTCCTTCATTATTTTTTCTTTTAGCAAAATCCATAATTCAATCATATAGTCTACTATTTCAAGTGTTTCTTCTTTTGTATAAGCACTACTTCCAATGTGACAAACTCCACCATCATAACCCTCGGAAATACGTTCTAGGGTCGGGTCTAAACCGATAATCCCGTTATTAGCATAAACTTCTTTTCCACTATTCAATTCATACTTATCGCTTCCTAACCATTTCATATCTTCTCCATTTCTTTTTGGGTCTTTAAGTATTCGGGCAGTCTTTCAGTTCTTGCCTTGTAGTCCTCTATCATTCTTTCATATTCAAAGTCTTTTATTTGTTTTGTTTCTGCCGAAATCTTTTCCAAATCTTCATCTACTCCCTCTCCATAAAGTTTTATTATCTGTCTGCGGTATTCTAACGTATTTCCTTTGAGGTTTATATTGCAGTTATAACATTGGGCGTGAGTTCCCATTTCGGAGAATAGGTTTGATAAGTGTCTGCCTGATACAAAATGCCCTGCCTGTAAAAGTTTTTTGTGATACCGCTTTCCGCAAGTGATACATAAACCCCAATCAGGGCAACCAGTCGTTATAATACAATCCCTCGTTCGGATATACTGGCTAAATACGTCCCAGCACTTATTTTTAAGATTAACTTTTCGCTTTTTCATTCCTTATCCCCCTTTATTTTATATCCCTTGCATAATAATAAAAATAATTCAATAACTATAACCATCAATAGGGAAATTATCATATCTCTTTTACCTCCTCAAACTTAAAGTATTCAGGATAGTAGTTCAATTTATGTGTTCCTGTTTTACCTGAACGGTTTTTAGCGATAAGCAGGTCATAGGTATTATATTCTTCCGCTTTTTTTGTATAGAACCAATTCCAATGGCTTAAAATTACAAGGTCTGGCGTTTCCTCCAGGCTTCCAGAGCCTTTAAGGTTTTCAAGTCTTGGGCGATAATCGTTGTCTTTTTCTATCATACGGTTTATCTGCGAACAAACAATCCCTCGCATTCTATTCCCAATCATCAAGTCCCTAAACTGCCTGACATATTCGCTTAAATCTTCACGTTCATTACGCAAGGTCTTGGTCATCTGGACATAATCAAGTATCACGACCTTGGGTTTAGGGTCTAACATCTCAATAAATCTGTTTACTTCGGCGAACGTCTTTCCGATACTGCAAGTCAAAAGAAGTGGTAGACTTTCGATTTCTGCCCTGAATTTTGTCCATTTTTCCTGCATAGCGGGCATAAGATTAAAAAATCCCTCTTTCATCATAGTATTGTCAACTCTTTTGTCATTACAAAACATACGCTCTATCAAGCTATCGCTGTCCATTTCAAGGGACATAAAAACTGTGTCAATGCCTTGTCTTGCGAAGTCAAGGGCGAACTGGACGGCGAAAGATGACTTCCCTATCGAAGTTCGGGCGGCAAATACCGTCATACCCTTTGGAAAACCCCATATCATCTTATTTAACTGGGGCAAGGACGTTAAACCTACCTCTGGTCTATCGCCTCTTGACTTAAACTCTGTTTCTGCCCCATCTAATTGTGAGGTCAGGGTCTTGATGTTTTTTAGTATTTGTGCGTCCAATTGTCCCCCATTTCTTTAATTCCCACGCTGTCTGTTTAATCTGGTCGGCTAACTTGCCGTTACGCTTCAAATAGTAAAGGTAAAGGTCTTTAAGAAACAATATCTGTCCGTTTAAGAACCTGTGCCATTCCAAGAAGTCTTTATTTAGGTATTGTTCGGCTCGGCTCATAGCATTAGTTCTGTTGTATTATTTATTCTTCTCTGGGCGATTTCAAAATATTTAGGTTCTATCTCTATGCCGATAAAGTTTCTGCCTAACTCTTTACAGGCAACTCCTGTCGTGCCGGAACCCATAAAGGGGTCAAGGATAGTATCATTTTCAATAGAAGATTTGTTTATAATGGCAGATAATAATTCTATTGGCTTTTCCGCAGGATGAGTTCTATTATCAACTTTAACAGCAGAATAACGAAGTATGTCACCATCACCAGAAGGTATTGGTTTAATATCGGGTAGTTCAGCGAATATAATAAGTTCGTGTTGATGTCTCCAACTATATCCATTTATGCTTGTTTTCTTATCCCATATTAAAGGTCTTACTGATTTACAAAAGGGATAAAGATGATAATAGAATAAAGGGTAACTCTGCCCATCACAAAAACAATAAATAACTTTTTTAGTAATGCGACTACATTCTGTAAAAAAGTCTTTAAAAAAATGCTCTAAAATACCTAAATCTGAAAAGTTCCTGCTAAACTGTTTACGAGTTTGATAATGCGTAGCGGGAAGAAAATACGGCGGGTCAGTCAACACCAAATCTATTGACTTATCTGGTATCTTCTTCATCTCAACGAGGCAGTCGCCTAAAATCAGTTTAATATCACTCATTTTATTTTCTTCTTTACTTCAACCATTTTTCCCACTTATTACATGAAGTCATCCAAACTGCCATAAAGATAGCCCCCACAACAATCCCCGCTAAAAAGTAATTCAATCGGATATTCCCTTCACTTTATACTCGCTCCCCACACGCCCTCATCCTTGACCTGCCCTAACTTGTTTATTTGGCTCTTGAACACGCCTACGGTATAACCTGCCCCCACTACGAAGTCGGACTTCATCTCAAAGAACTGGTCAATGCGGGATTTTATTTCGGCTTCCGACAAAACTTTCAATAGGGATTTAAGTATTGAGTAATCTTTTCCGTAGTTTATCACGTAGTCTTTCGTAGTCTTGTTTTTGTATTTAATGACGAAATAATGGAGAAGGTTTTTTAGTTCTTCTTTACTATTCTCTTCTATACTCTTCTCTTCTATACTATTACGCTTCCCCACGTAGTTGTGCAACCCATTGAAATTAGTGAACTTAAGACTTTGGGATTTCCCTGTTTTTGAGGTAAATTTAGGGAAGATTTGGTCTATTTCAACAATTTTTAGGGAAATTTCGTCCTCCGTAAGCCCTAAATTGAGGGTTCGCTTGATAAATTTTGCGTCATTTGGGGTGTTGTTTTTAGTCAACCCCGCCAGTAAAAGTAGACCCATATAAACCAACTTTCCGTTGTCATCTAACTGGTCAGTAAACCTTATATCTGACAATAACTCCAACTTGAACTTTACATAGACTATGTTGGTATAAGGCATACTACCCCCAAAAAGAAAGAATGCCCAGGTGGAGAGAACTCCTTTGAGCGGGAAAGCGCCTGGGCATAATGAAACCGACTAACGCTTCTAATCGCTAATCGGTTGTTTGGTTCGTTCTTTATTACCATAACTCTCCTTTTGCTTTCCCTTAACTATAAGTATAGCACATAACCCAGAAAAGTCAATAGACTATTTTATTGCTTCCAAGACTATGAACTTCTTCCCTGTCGGCATCATACCTATGTTTATCAAGGCTTGTTTACCTATCCAGCCCGAACTTTCGTAGCCGTAGGCATCGCCAAGGTTCTTTAAGGACGATTTGTTAAACGACAGGACTTTCTCTGTGCCGTTTATCTCGACCTTGAAGTTATACTGGTATTTTATAGCCCCATCCTCGTCCTTGAACTTGCTTTCGACCTTTTCTCCTTCGGACTTAATCGTTATTACATCGCCTTGTTTTACGTCCTCGACCTTAAGGAACGTCCCTATATCAATCTTCATCGCCTTTAATCTCCTTTGGTTTAGGTTCTTTTTCCGCTTTGTCTATTTCCGCACTTAACTCTATTTCCTCACATTTTGTTTTCCAACCGCAATATCCGCACTCGGCGTATTCTATCTTATCTCCTTTCTTTTTGGGGTATGCCCTTGGACACGCTGGGGGTAGTTCTTGTTTATCCCATATTTCATTTAGGGTTTTTATTTCTTGGGCGAGTTTTTCTTCCCACTCGTGGCTTAAAGCAAATCCATACTCGGCTATGCACAAATCGTCTTTTGAGATAAAGACAAGGCGAACCGCTACCTTACCCAACATTTTGGCACACATTAAACCCTGTAATATATTAGGTTCCTTATCCTCGGCGATATTCTCGGACTTTGTCATATACCAGAAAGCCCTTGAATGCTGACTTTTTATTTCATAGACTTCGTCATCAATAACCATATCAGCACGACAGGCAAAATCTTCATTACTGGCTGATACCTCTATCTGTGCGTTAGGTTGTTTGGCGATTATATCTTGGACGAATTGGTGGAATATATCTCCTACGGCAAAAACTCGGTATGTCCTTTCATCTGGTGGATTGGAAACGGGTTCACCTTTGCGATACCAATACTGCGCTCGGTAGCATTTTCCCAAGTTTGATGCAATATATCGACCTGACGACTTATGTTCTCGTTTATCTCGCTCGGCTTTAAGATGTTCGTCTATTAACGTTTGGATAGAGTTCATTTTATCTCCTCAATTTTTCCTTTCCATATTATTTTTCCATTCTTCCCGTGTAGATACCATATCTTATCTACGGAGTTATAACTTGGCACTATTCCTTTTTTCCAGAGCTTTATTGCGGGCGAAAAATCATATTTGTATTTAATCTTCACGAAATCGGATGTATAAGCCCTGACCGAATCCCAGACCGAATCCCCGACCGAATCCCTGACCGAAGCCCTGACCGAATCCCAGACCGAAGCCCAGACCGAATCCCTGACCGAAGCCCCGACCGAAGCCCAGACCGAATCCCCGACCGAATCCCCGACCGAAGCCCTGACCGAATCCCAGACCGAAGCCCAGACCGAAGCCCCGACCGAAGCCCCGACCGAATCCCAGACCGAATCCCATTCTTTCAGTAATACTAAATCGGATTTCGCAATCGAGGTTATATTCCTGTCCTTGAAAGGATGAATAATTGGTTTAATCTGTAATTCAGGCACGATGGTTTTGAAGTCTAATCTCTCACAGAAGGACTTAATTTTATCCGAGTCGTCAATAGGGTTGTTCTTCTGGTCTATTTGAAAGACTTTGGTAAAAGGATTATATTCATACTTGTTTAACTTGTCCTCTTTCTCTAACTTGAAACCAAAGTAATCAGCGATAGAGGTATGGCTATCGGCAGACTCATATTTTAATTCTTTTTTCAAAATTTTCCTACGGATTTTAGCGTCAAAGTAGAGCGGCTTACCATCTCCATTACTGACTAACGAAAAGAACTGGCACATTGTTTTTCTCCTTTCTTTAAGTATATCATATATCCGTGATTAGTCAAGTATCTTTCTTTGCCTAATAGTTTTAAATATTGATATTCCACTTTGTTTATTTCGGGCGAAAAGTAACACAAAATCTGAAAGACTTATATCCAATATAACCGACCTACCCATCTTCCTTCTCTCCTTCTTCCTGCGGTCTTTACCTTTATACATTGGATTTATCCTTTAGTTTTTAAAGGGGCGAGGAGTAAAGATTCAAACTTTAACCCTCTGTCGAATGACAGCGCTCTATCCTTGAGCTACACCAAGCCCCCGATTAACTCCTAACGCAACATCCAGTCTGGGTAACTGGGAGAAAGATGGATATCGCTTTCTACTTCGTTACCCCAAACATCCCAGTGTTCTGATTTCTTTCGAGCGAAGAGTTCTATTTTATCCGAAGTTGGGAACATTTGAAATATCATACTTCTAGCTGATTCAGGTTTAGTGCTATGAGTTGTTGAGTTTTCTCTTATAATGGTAGTGTAATGTCCCTGAACATCTTTTCGGGGTTTTATAAATTTTCCCTTATAAAACCAAAGTAAGTATTCGTGAGAATATCTAACACTAAAAGCGGGAGCTATACCATTTCCCTTATCCCAAATAAATCTTGCGTGGAGTTTATAATCCCCGAATAATTTGTGAGTTTCTATTAAAAACTTATCGATTGTCCACACAAACAAATAGTGATTTTCTTTTTTGGGAACCGAATCTATTATTTGTCGTATTTCTTTAAAATTAAGAGTTGGATAGTCTAAAAAGAGAAGTTGGTTAGGACGACATTTCCTAATACCACCCTTTGTTTGTTGCCACGGCGGGTCGGCGTAGATAATCTGATATTTTTTCATCTACTTGCCCTCCTCCTGTAAACATAAATCCTGGTATGCTTGTTCTAACTTCCCGCCTAATTCAAGGGCTTCTTTTGCTGATAGACTTATGGTAATATCAGGCAACCACACCTTGATAGGAAAGTTCTCGTTGGTCTTGTCAACCTCTATCTCTAAATCTTTCTGGGGCAGTATTACTGAAATTATCATCTTACACCTCTTTTAATTTTATCAAGTTCCCAGTCAATATCTTTCTCGATATCTTTTAACGTCCTTAGCGATAGATAAGTCGCTATTATCTTAATAGCATCTCTTAACTTAAAAAGTTGCTGGGCATTAAGATGTCCAAAACTATCCTCTGATTTAATTTCATCCTCCCGTCATTACCTATGACCTCGTAATTACGTTCATCTCGTTCTTGACGTTCCTGTTCTTCTCTGCCGTCATTGCTGTAATCGTAAGGGGTTATAATCGGATTGCTTATCGCCTTCCAGCCCTTTACTTTCCTTTTCCCAGACATATTACGTCCCTTTCCAGTTCTTCGACCTTCGCCTTGACCTGTTCCAGTTCATTTACAGCTTCGACTAGTTCATTTATCTTGTTTCGCAAATCAAATTCAGTATAAGTAAGTATCTCTTTGATTTTATCCATTTCTGTCCCTTTCTTTACGATAGACCGCCTCTAAACACAACCTTGACTTCTTATGCCAGTTCCCATTTGGATACTTCTTAACCAAATATGCTATAAGCTCCTCCTTTCGTTGTGGTAGATAGTAAGGATTAAATGCGTCCATTGTAAAACCTCTTGACGTTCTTAATCCAGTTTTTATTCAATCCGATTGGGTCGTTCTTTGCTCCGACCGGGCAATAACGTGAACCCAAAAAGGAAATAAAATCCCCATTTGTGAAGTCCCTTAATGCGTGGCGAATTGTGTTAAGGCAGGCCTGCCTCGGTGTCGTAGTCTTATAATGAGCCAAAATCCCGTAAGGATGGCTTGTCTTCGCTCCGCCTTCGGCTTTATAGATAGCGTCCGCAAGGCGCTCAACATTTATTAAATCCGCCCCAAAAGAATTACACCCTATAAGACAACCTAAAAATAACAAGGCAAGTAAGAGGGGTTTCATATTAGGATACCCCCTGCTTTTGTTTCTGTGCGTCCGCAATCGCGTGGGCTATTTTTCTTAAATCATCGTCGTTACATTTAAGCATATTACCTTGCCTATAAGCCCAATTATCAAGAAAATCTAATATCTCATATTCGCTCATTACTTCGCATAACTTTCCATCCAAATAAGCCCGAGCTATGATAAGGAGTATTTCCATATTCTCTTTACAGTTAGCGTCATAGTATTTATTATGCGTCGCATACATTTTTATCGCTTCCTCGACTAATAATCTATTCATTTATTCCTCATCTGTTTCTGTGTGTATTCTTCAAATTGCACCTTGTGCCATTTATCGGGTAAAATAAATCTATTGCATCTATAACAAAACCACTTCGGGAACATACTCGGTCGTTTACGTTGCATAGGCTCGCATACTGAAAGATACTTTTCGGTGTTTTTATGACATAACATTCTTAAAACCCTTTTTCCTTTGCTATGTTCACAAATAATATTCTTCATTTTATACGTTAAAATTACCTTGTCCATCACCAATACCCAATTCAAGACAAATAATGTTCATTATATACATCGGGTCACAAATTCCCTGAGGCATACAATCATCGGGATAAGCCGAGTATATCCTCTTGATAGCATTTTTTACCTTTTCTGGCTCATTACCACTTAGTCTTTTATCCCAATATGCTTTGTCGTATAACATCTCCCTACCCTCCCTATTTATCCCTCAAGCAGTCCGAGGGGCGACTACTTCACAAAATACTTACGATAGCCCTTATTGGTCTTACGCTTCAAATGGTGTTTAAGCAACAGGTGGTCAAACATAGCATTTTCAATATCTTCTTTTGTGCGTTCTATTTCTTCGGCACAAAGTTTACATCTTCTATATTTCATACTTAGACCTTCATTTGTTGAGCTAATTATTTGATGAAGAGCATATTTTGTTTCGTTAATTACCCATTTTAAGTCACTAGAGTTTAATTCGATAGACTTGTTCATTCTTTTTTGATCTTTCTTTCAAAGAAGGGCAGATCCAAATCATCTACTCCTGGTGTGGGAAAAGTTACTTTCCAATATTCAAATTCAGCATCCGCTCTTTTGGTACGATATCCGAGAATTGCTTCTCCTTCGGGTTTTAAGCAAGTAATTGGATCTTCGTAGATCATTATCTTATCGCCCCTTTTCATCTTACCCTCCTTTTTTCGCCTACAAGTTAAACAACCTATATTGATACCCTAAATAAGACAATCCAGCAAATCCTTAAAGACAGGTCAAAGAGCAGAGAGCGGTTATGCCCTATATGGGGCGTGTGGTTAGCGGTTAAAAGTAAAACTTGCAACCTTCGCATTCATTTCTTTCTTCCTTGCATTCAAGTGCATTACAACAAGGAAGATGGGTTTTATTCCCTATCATTTTGTATTCTTTCAACTGTTTCTTCAAGTCCTCTATCTGCATATTACGGCGATGGAGCTTGTCTTTGAGTTTTTCGATTTCTTTAATAGATACCATAAAATTATCTACATAAGGAATAGAGACCTGCTGTCCTGTTGTTTCGCTCCAAAATACTCTCTTTTTATAATCCCAGAATATTCTGTCCATTGTATTCTCTTTTCTGCCCTCTACTCTTTAATCTGCCTTTAAGGATATTTGAGGCCGCCTCTTACGAGTTATTAAGACCCGCTTGTTTTTGGTCTGCCTCTGCCGGATTGTCAATGAGCTTCTTTACTTCTGATGCGATTATACTATATGATATAAGAAATGTCAAGAAGTATTTTCAATCTATTCTTCACCCATAAATTCGCAATATTTTACCAAGGAGAAATTCGTGTTAGGATAGAAATAAATCATTGACTTATCCAGAAGATGTGCTATAATAGGGGTATATGGATATATAGGTTGCTTCGAGTTCGTGCCTTAAAAGGGCAACCTAACGCAAAAAAAGCGGGCAGAAGTTAACCAAATCTATAAAGAGGATATAATGTTATGTGAAGATTGTCAAGACAAGGTATGCTTGAAGGTATCAAATCCACGCAACGCTAGACCGTGCCGGGATGTGGAAAACTATCTTAATCGTAAGGTAGGTAAAGAGGGATATTCTATGCGGCATATAAGGCGAAAAGAGATACCATATACTCACGAAGGGCTTGAAATCGTGGAGAAAATAAACGTAAATAAAGAGGCGGGGATTAAAAATAAATACAAATAAACCCTTGACAAATGTCCTCTAAATGTCCTTTATATTGAGAGGGTGTATATCCTCATCAGCCGGTTTTTGGGTAATCATCCGGCGTAGAAGCTCAAAACTGCCCCATAGTATTATATCACTTCAATAGAGAACGTGCCTAAAAAGGGCAATACAGACAAGAAAATTCGGGCAATAAGTCAATAAATACCTAATTAAGGGGAATATGGAAGAGACGAAGGTATTCAAAGGTAGACAATTCAGTAAGGATTACCAACCGCCTAATAGAGGCAATAAGCACTCCGTAGCATGGCATCTCACAAGATTACTCCGCAAGAAGATAGACTGGACAGATCCATATACTAAAAAGGTAATGAGAGGAAGCCTCTCTAAGATAATAGCTTTAAGACTAATCTACAACGCTTGTGACGGAAATAACGAAGCAATAAAAGAGGTTTTAGACAGAATTGACGGCAAGAATATACAAAAGATATTGAATGAAGGTCAAGGACTTGACACTAAGCTCGTAATAATTCGGGCAGAGACGAAACCAATAGAAGACAATTCAAGCACGATTAAGCCTATACAAGAGGATAAGGGGACGGAGGATAAGACTTTAAATGGGCTATTGTGCGAAGAGAAACTAAAGACTAGACAGGAAATCGCCCAAAAAGAAGTAATCCATCTTATAAACTCCAATGATGTATTCCTACCTAATGAGCCACAAGACAATAATCCGGGGGAAGAAGCACCCATTATATCAATAAGCCCTAAGGGACAGGACTAGACTATGGAGAAGGCGCTAGGGACTATGTCTATGGGATATAAACCTTTTAGGAAAAATAACTTAAGGCTACCCCTATGTGCCCCCAGGCGGGCGGGTATGAACAAAGCATATACCCCCAGACCAAACTTTTAAATTTCGACTTTTCAACCTTATTCTAACCTAACTCGTTGATAACAAAAGGTTTAAGTATTAAATGGCTCTAAAGTTACTTACCTTCCAAGATAACTTCGTATTCTCCCAAGCTAGGTATCCTGCTATTATCTCAGGTATAGGCACAGGCAAGACCCTTTGTGGGCTTTTGAAGATTTGGAACTATTGTGAGACTTTTCCCGACTCTTTGGCTTTGATAGTCAGGAAGGAATACACAGATTTACGTGATTCCACCCTTAAAGACTTTGAAAGGTACTTCTCGGTCAAGGTTGATAGTAACAAGGAATACCGCTTCCCCAACGGCTCTTTGATAATGTTCCGCCACGGAGACGAAATGAACGTCCTAAAGAACGTAAACTTGTCTATCTGGCTTATGGAGCAAGCCGAGGAGTACCAGACAGACGAGACGTTCTTGTTCCTTAGAGACCGTCTTAGACGTGATAATGCCCCCTTTAGGCAGGGTATATTGATAGCCAATGCCTCTGGACATAATTGGATGTGGAAGCTCTGGGTCAACAACCCTACCGAAGGGTTTGAACTCTATACAGCCAATACCTTTGATAATGCCAAGAACTTACCTGCTGACTTTATTGAAGACTTAAGACATATGGAGAAAGACTCCCCTAACCACTATCGCCAGTATGTCATGAACTCCTTTGAGGAGATGGATGCTGACGATATGTTATTTGATTATACCTCAGTCTATGGTTCTCCTAACATTGAGTTCCTACACCCCGGAGTCAGAAAGAGGGTAATGGGCGTTGACGTAGCCCGCTTTGGTGAAGATGAGACAGTCTTCTCGATAATTGAAAGTTACAACGTAAGCCAATGGAGCCAGATATGGCAAGACACGTGGAAGACCAAGTCGACGATGGAGACAGTTGGGCGTATAGTAGAACTATGCCAGACTTGGGAATTAGACCAAGTGGTTATAGACGACACCGGAGTAGGCGGAGGCGTGACAGACAGGCTCTCGGAACTCTCGATAAACGTGACACCTTTTGTGGGTGCGGAGAAACCCCATAACGAGTTATATACCAACAAGCGTGCAGAAGCGTTCTTTCTCTTAAACGAGTTAATGACAAGACGTGGTCTGAAGATACTAAAGGATTCTACTCTCCAAGAGCAACTTCTTACCATAAGGTTTAAGTATGTGAGTAATGGAAAGAAAGCAATAGTCTCTAAAGACGAGATGCGTAAGGATGGCTTGAAGTCACCAGATAGAGCAGACGCCTTAGCTATGGCAGTTTACTTCAAAGACGATATCTTAAACGAACGTGATTATCAAGACCACAAAATGCCCGCTGACTACATTATGACAGAGAGTGGAATGTGATTAGGATAGCGACCTTAAACGACACCGAGAGATGTTTAGTATTAGCCAAAGAGTTCTACGGCGATTTCATGTTATCCCACGGTATTGAGATGGTTGATGAAGACCTGCGCAAGACAGTTGAATACTTTATCTCAACAGGGCAGAACTTAATAGTAGAACACGAAGGGATTGTAGTCGGTATGGTAGCGTGGATGATTACCCCCCATCCCGCTAATTTCAAGTGTAAGATATTACAGGAAGTCTTATGGTGTTGTAACTCAAAGATTTTAATAGATGCTTTATTATTATTACGGGGGTTTGAACGCAAAGCGGTGGAAGCCAACGCAGATGTGATTATGTTAGCTAACCTGTCATTACAGAATGAACCCACGTTAAGAAGGATATACGGCAAGATGGGATACCAATATACCGAGAGCCATTACAGTAAGAGGAGGATTTAGATGCCTATTTTTACGGCATTGGCGGGATTAGGTGCGGGAGTTTTAGGTGGGTTAGGCGTGGCTGCTCCCGCTACGTTTGCGTCAAGTTTGGTAGCTGGTGCCGCAACTGCAGCAGCAGTAGGTGGAGGTATTGCTTCGGGTATAGGTGCCTTAACGGGACAAGAAGAAACTTCAACCCAAGCCCCACAAGTTACTGCCGCTCCAGTCATACCCTCTATCGCCCCAGCCCCTACCCCAGAGAAGGCGATAAATACCGCCCAAGAAGAAATCAATAAACAGAAGCGTATGAGACTTCTTGCGGGCGGGCAGACAATACTTTCAAGCGAAGGACCGAATTTAACTGGCGGTGGGAAGACCCTTTTAGGGAGCTGATATGGCTGAAAATAAAACAGTAGAAAAACTAATAGAACGCTGTACGAGTCTTGAAGACTCTAACGCTACGTGGAAGTCTACATTCCAGGAACTAGCCGAGTGGAACCTACCACGTAAGTCTTATATTACCCGTGAAAAGACAAAGGGTCAGAAGTTCGATGCTACAAATCTTTATGACTCTACATCAATACGTTCATTAAAGATAATGGCTGCTGGCTTTCACTCCAATCTTACCAACCCCGCTTCAAAGTGGTTTAACTTACGTACCCGTGACTTAAACGTAATGAGAGAAAAAGAAGTCCAGATATGGTTTAAGACTGTCGAGGATACGATATTCGGGGCATTGGCTTCGTCTAACTTCGATACTACTATGCAGGAATTTTATCTTAACGCAGGATGTTTCGGTACAGGAATAATCTTGACACTTGAAGACCCGCAGGAAAAGATAAGATTTATTGAAGTACCTATCGAGCAGATACAAATGGAAGAGGACGCTTATGGAAGGGTCAATCGTGTCTATCGGACTTTTCCCCTAACCGCACAACAGGCATTTGATTTATGGGGTAAAGACGCAGGCGAAGCCGTAAAAGAGACGATGGAAAAGAAACCCAATGACCAATTAAAGTTCACCCATTACGTCGGTCCCCGAGACGAGAGAGACCCCGCTATGGGTGATTCAAGGAATATGCCTTATAAGTCTATCTGGATAGAACGCTCAAAGAAACACCAGATAAGCGAAGGTGGGTATTTATCAAATCCCTATGCTGCAGGACGTTTCTATAAAGACACTGCTGACGTATTTGGATACTCCCCTGCGATGGACGTGCTGCCTGATACCAAGTTAGTTAATGCGATGGTCAAGACACTTTTAAGAAGTGCGATGAAACAGGCAGACCCTGCCCTTATAGCCCCAAGGCGTGGCTTCATCGCTCCCTTAAACGCCAACCCAGGTAAGATTAACTATCGTGATGAGAAAACGGCAAATGACGCTATAACTGCTTTCCCGACTGGTTCAAATCCCCAACTGACATTAGAGGTTATAAAAGAGACCCAGTTGAATATCGAGAAGGCGTTCTTTATACCCTTGTTCCAGGCCATATCTAACCAGACCAAACGTATGACCATACCTGAGGTCCAGAGGCGTATAAGCGAAAATATGGTCTTGTTGGGTCCTGTAGTCGGTAGGTTTACCCAAGAGGTTCTCGACCCTATAGTCTTGCGTGTCTTTGACATACTCTACGCCGCTGGGGAGATACCTCTTCCGCCTATGTCCGTACAGGGGCAGGATATGGACATTGTCTATATTTCCCCTTTAGCGAGAGCGCAGAAAGAAAGCGAAGTCTATTCTCTGCAGTCCTTTATGGCAGATACGGGTATGGTAGCAACCGCATTCCCCGAAGCAATAGATAAATTAAACGGCGATGTAATGATAGACGACATAGCCAAGATACGTGGTATAAACCCCGAAGTCATAAGGTCTGATAGTGAAGTCCAAGCGATACGTAAACAGAGGGCAGAGGCACGGGCACGGGCGGCACAAATGGCGACATTACAACAGGGAGCGGACATAGCAAAAACAGGTAGTGATGCCGCAAAGAATATGATGCCGGAGAAAACTGAATGATAGAAAACCTTAAAGACATAAACGATAAACAGATTAAACTCGGACAATTCACCGAACAGGATTTAGACCAGTTATATTTAAGAGTCTTTAATTCTGCTGACGGAGAGTTAGTCCTGATGGATTTAGCAAATAGATGTTGTATATTTGAAACAAGCGAGGATAGTCCTCTCAATGAGGGCATGAGAGCCGTGTGGCTTTCGATACAATCTCGCTTGTTAGGCGCAGTTAGTATCAAACCGAAGGAGGAGTAATGCCTGACGAGACGGTTGTCCCCCCAGCGGACACGACAACCCCAGAGGGAGATGTGGATTTTGAGGGAACAGCAATACCCGAGAACTATAAAGGGACTTGGGCTGGTAAATACAAGACCATAGGCGAAGCTTTCAAAGGTGGCGCCGAGGTAGAGAAACTTGTCGGCGCTAAAGGTGTAATAATTCCTGGAGAGAAGGCAACCCCCGAGGAGTGGGATAAGTTCCACAATACTCTCGGAAGACCAGAGAAACCCGAAGGTTATAAGTTATCACCTATTGAGAACCTTCATCCAGAGTTAAAGATAACCCCTGAAGTAGAGGGCGGGTTTAAGGCGTTAGCACATAAACACGGGCTTACAGGTAAACAAGCCGACGGGCTTTACAAGGAATACTTTGGGATGATTTCAAACTCACTTACCAAAAGAGATGAGAAATCAATGGCAGATAAACACGCCGCTGAAACTGCTTTAAGGACTGAATGGGGCGGTGAGTATGATAGTAACTTGAATAAAGCCAAACGTCTTATAGAGAAATTCGGCGGGGCAAACGCAAGAGAGTCTTTTGGGGAATTAGGCAACAATCCCCAAGTCCTGCGGACTATCGCTAACATAGCAAAGAAGTTCTCTGAAGACGGATTTATAAAAGGTGAGAATATAACAAATTCAGAAGTCAAGGAAGCCCAGATAAAGATAACTGACATCAATTTGAATAAGACACATCCTTTTTGGGTAGCTGGACCTGGACACGCAGAGGCGGTGCAAGAAATGAAACGCCTTATGACTATTGTCCACCCAGAGGTAGAGGTATAGTTTAGTAAGGAAGCTACACGCTATTAAAAAACCAAGGATAATCTTTTAATAAGACCCGAGGTTATTAAAGCGAGGCTTCAAGTGTAGTAAAGAATAACAGGCCCATTTGGATACCCTGTGTAGGTAAGGAAGTAAGGAAAGTAAACTTAAACATAGGAGATTCAAATGGCTAACATTACCACAGCTTTTGTGAAGCAGTTTGGCAATACGCTGAACTTGCTTTCACAGCAGAAAGGTTCAAGGCTTACAAACGCTGTATCCCTTGAGACTGGAAGTTTTGGCGAGGAAGAGTATTTCGACCAGTACGGCGAAGACGTTGCGAACGTAAAGATAGCACGCAACGTAGATGTTGAATACGCTGCCGATGATTATAAGAGACGGCGTGTTTCGTTTACCGATGTCTATTGGGCGAAATTGATAGACAAGGAAGATAAGTTAGCTATGTTAATCGACCCGACCTCGGGTTTGATGACGGCTGGTGCTTATGCTATCGGACGCAAGATAGACGATATGATAATCACCGCTTTCTCGGGTACGGCTAACACGGGTAAAGCTGGCGGGACTTCAACGTCATTTACGGCTGCTAACCAGATAGCCGTAGGAGCCGCTGGTTTGACTCTTAATAAACTTATCCAAGCCAAAGAACTCTTGGATGCGGCTGATGTAGACCCTGATGAAGAGAGGATATTCGTTCTTGCTGCTTCACAGGTATCCGACCTCCTGAACATCTCCGAAGTAAAATCGATGGACTATAATACTCAGAACGCTTTAGTCGAAGGTAAGATTAACACGTTCTTGGGTTTTAGGTTCATAAGGACGCAGAGGATAGACTTGACTGGTACTACCAGAACCTGTCTTGCCTATGCGAAATCGGGTATGCTCTTGGCTAAGAGGAACGATATGAACGCCAAGTTGGACGTGATACCGACCAAGCATTACGCTACCCAGGCATACGCTTCTATCTCTTGCGGTGCAACGAGAATGGACGAAGCGAAGTGCGTCGAAGTGGCTTGCTTAGAGAGCTAATTAACAATTAAACAGGAGGAGATGTAAATGGCTACATTGTATTCAGCAAATAAGACGATAGAGCGGAGTATTACTCCTGCTACTATCCTCGACCCGGGTGTATCGGGTGGAAACGTAAGGTGTTTTGTAGACACCTATGTCGGTCTTGGTACGGAATCGGCGGCTGACGTAATCCAGTTCGGGCCGACCCTTCCGACTGGAGCGCACGTTCTTTTCGGTTGGGTAAGCCAAGATACAACTGGTAATACCCCCGACTTGGGTGATTTGGAAGATACTGACCGTTATTGCGACGAAGCCGTAGATAATACGGTCACCGCTTTTAACGTCAAAAATGCTGCTGGTTACGAAGTCGATATGACCACAGCTACCACCCCCGACAACCAGATGCTTATTACTCTGGATGCGGCGGTCACGTTAGCCGGTGTCATAACGGTAGTCGTGTTTTACACGGTCGAATAACAAAGGAGAAAAGGATGAAGAAAGCATTAGGATTAGCGTTAGTCATCGCTTTCCTGTCCTTTGTCGGTTCGGCTTTTGGAGCTGTTGCCGTAAATGATATTGATGGATATGTAGGTGAAGCCACCAATATTGATATTACTGGTCAAAAGGTAACCTTCGACGGCTCAAAGGTAACAGTACTCGCAAATGGACACAAAGAAGGCGTTACAGCTAACGTATCAACGGAGTCACATCTGACTTCAGCTGCGCTCGCTTACGGTATGATAAGAAAAGCCACCGTAGGCTCGGGTGGTTCAACTGGTGAGATAGCGACGCTTGCTAACGGGACACCGGGACAGATGGTCACTATAGAACTTACAACCTATGATGGCGTTTGTCCATTCGTCATAAGTGACGATGGTGTTTCAAGTACGCTACAGGCGTCACTTCTAAGCACGGGTTGGGATGATATCACCTTTAATAGTTCAGGTGATTCCATCACATTGTTATACATGGACGATACAAATGGCTGGATTATCGTGGGCAACAATGGTTGTTCAATAAGCCAGTAAAGGAGAATAAGGGGGCGGGCTAAACACTCGCCCCCGTTCCTGATGAAGATTGTATTTTTAGTTGTACTGATGTTTGTATTAAGTGGATGTGCCTCTTCCCGTTCACTTGTTATACCTATTTATAAATTTGATACGCAGGGACATCAAGTAGGAATTGAATATTATATAAGGGTTCCGATACTACCTATAAATGAAAAATAAGATACTTACATATCTCGCACTCATACCTTTAATCATACTGGCACTAACTCCGCCGATGGATTTCCAGTTGGACTGTACTGTCAACTCAACCTTCTGGCTATGGATGGTGTTCTTGTCGGGGTTCTTTGCATTCTTATTCTTATACCAGAAAGTATCGGTATGGTTACGGCTTCTTGTATTATGGTCGTTCATTTCCTGCTTTTTATCAAGAGCACCCTATATGAGTTTCACTATGATGTGGAGCGTAATTGTCTGCGCCTATTATTATCTACTCTGTACCAAGATAGAAAACTGGGAGCCGGTCAAGAAAGTAATACAGGCAATTATATTCTTTATAGTCCTATTGATGGTAATGCAGTTATTGGGTAAGGATACACTCCTTAACTTCAACCAGAAAACCCCGTTAGTAATCGGAACAATCGGCAACAAGATGATACTCTCGTCCTTCGTGTGTATCCTTGCCCCGTTCTTAATATTTAATCCCCTAAACTGGGTGATACTTTTAATCATATCCTTTATAACGTGGTCGTCTGGAGCGGTACTTTCGATATTTGCTGGGTTAGGTATATTGGCGTGGATAAAGTTTAAGAAGTGGCGATTAGTTTTCTTGACTATCGCTATTGTCCTACCAATATGTTATGCCATAAGTACAAGGGATATAGCGACCTTCCAAAGTTCTGCTGGACGCAGGTTAGTATGGATAGAAACGGCACAACTTTCATTAAAAAATCCACTTGGATATGGTATAGGAACCTATAAAATTCTCTACCCAGTCTTATGTAGTAGGACGGTAACCAAACAAGCCCCCGGAAGAGAATGGAATACCGCCCATAATACATATCTTCAAATGACTTTTGAGACTGGCTTCATAGGAATATTTCTGTTTTTAGGTTGGATGATTACCCTTATTCGTAATGTTCTAAAGAATAAAAATCATATACAATTAGCGGGATTCGCAATTATAGCAACAAATGCTCTTATCCATTTTCCTGACCGAATGGTGCAATCTGCTTTTATAATTTTAATGTTCCTCGCATTCTGTTCACAAGGAGAAAAAGATGGGTTCAACGACCAAACTGCAAATTGCTAATCTCGCGTTAAGTCTTATCGGGGCGAAAAACTTAACGACTTTCGGGGAAACGACTACCGAAGAAGGTAAACGTGTCAACGCCACCTATGCTTTTGTCCGTGATGAAGTCTTGATGGAACATCCTTGGTCGTTTGCCCAGAAACGTGTATCTCTTGTGGATATGACAAGAACGGAACAAGACGACTGGGTAACTGCCACTACCTACATCGTTGATGATATAGTCTACGACCCGACCAATGCGAAGTATTATAAATGTTTAGTGGCTCATACCGCCGCAGCGAAGTTTGCCACAGATTTAACCGCGGTAAACTGGGTTCTTTATACCGACTGGGTGACATCGACAGTCTATGCTAAAGGGGATAAGATATATAATTCTGGTATCGAATACGCCTGTTTGGTAAACCATACTTCCGCAGCCCTATTCGCTACCGACTTATCTTCCGTTTACTGGGTGGCGACAGAGTTAGTGGAAGATATGGACGATACGTTAATCGCTGTATTCTATCTCCCTACCGATTTCCTGAAGGTAAATTCAATATCGGACATAGATACAACCTATCAGTTGTTAGGCAATAGATTGCTCGCTGACACGACCGCACTCTCGATTAGATATACCTATTCGAATGATGACCCGACACTCTACTCACCTATGTTCGTGACGGCGTTAGCGACAAGGTTGGCTTATGAGATATGTTTTAATTTAACTCAATCCGCTCCTAAAGCCGAGAATGTTCTTGCTATGTATGAAACTATGGCTCTACCAAGGGCGATGGCGGCAGATAGTACACAGGGTAGTGCTGAGGACGTTAATATGAACGAATGGGAAAGTTCAAGATTATGAGATTAGGGACACATTGTAGTGAGGATATGGGATGAAAAGCACGCATCAAACGAATAGTCTAACAAGTGGTGAATGGTCGGGTCGTGGGGCAGGAAGGTTCGACCTCGCTAAGTACCAGTCTGGGGCAAAGAAATTAGAGAACTTCGTCATCAACCAGTTAGGCGGTGCGGCGTTCCGTCCCGGAACTCGTTTCATTGCCGAGACGAAGGACTCATCTCTTGCCTCTCGTCTTATGCCTTTCCAATATTCCGCAGATAGTGATTATGTCATCGAGGCGGGAAACCAATATTTCAAACTATATGAAAATGATACTGATGCTGTCGTAGACACCGCCGCAGATACGTTTACCAAACTTTTAATACACGCCAATGGCGTAGATGCCTACGGAATTTTAGGGGGGTCGGTCATAGATTCAAGTGTCGCTCCCCGTGTTATCACGAAAGTAGGGACTGCCGAGATATCTCCCGCACAGTTCAAGTTCGGCAACTGTTCGTTAGTTTTAGACGGAGATAGTGATTATGTTTATGCCGCAGACCACGCCGATTTTTATTTTGACGGGGATTTTACCATAGATTGCTGGGTAAGACTTGACTCGATAGCAGGAAATCAAATCATCTTCTCTCACCAGACCGATGATACGCATTATTTTGAATTACACCATAATGCTACAGACGGATTAAGATGCGGTTATGATGCCGGGGCTGGATATACCGTGATAATAGAAGAAACCCTCTCGCCTTTGGCTGTGGATACGTGGTATCACATCGCTTTAGTAAGGGACGGTAACGATTGGTATTTATTCAAAAATGGGGTTGTTGCGGCTACGGTTGTAGATGCTGTCGCGTTAGCAAACTATACAGGGAATGTTTACATCGGATACATAAACAACACCCAGTTTGGCGGGGCGGATTATTACGACGGTTATATGGATGAGTTCCGTATCTCAAAAGCCCTTGCACGCTGGACAGCTGACTTCTCGGCTACATTACCAACAGCCGAATATACCTCCGATGCGAATACACAACTTCTCCTGCATTTTGATACCATTGACTTTTCAAGTGTTACCGCACCCAAAATAGCAACCTTTGTAGGCACGGCACAACTCGATACCGCACAGAAAGAGTTCGGCACGGCCTCATTACTACTTGATGGTAATTCAGATTCTATAACTTTTCCTGATTCTACGGACTTCTATTTCGGAATTGGAGATTTTACGATAGAAACGTTTGTCCGATTCGCGGGTATAGGTGCGCAACAGACCATCTGCGGACAATACGAAGACGCTAATAATTACTGGTATTTGGAGATAACCGCCGCCGATAAATTACATATCATATTTGTAGATGGTGGGGTCACGATGGGTGACTATATAATGACTGGTGCTTGGGCATTGGGAATAAACACTTGGTATCATATCGCGATAGTCCGGTATGCTAACGCCGGAGGTGGAGCGACAGATAAATATATCAAGATTTTTATAGACGGAACAGGACAGACACTTACCGAAACGACCGCTATCTCTACCAATGATGTAGGAGATATAACAGCAGTATTGGATATAGGTCAACAGAATTCAGGAACATATTTCAACGGCTGGATAGACGAGTTTAGGATTACAAAGGGTCTTGCCAGATATACGGCGGATTTTACGGCTCCGAGTGCGGAATTCGCCTTGACTCCTATTGTAACAACTGAAATTACGACTCCTTATCTTACCGCAGAATTATTTGATATTCAATATGCCCAAAATAACGACGTACTTTATTTGGTACATCCTAACTGGCAACCGAGAAAACTTTCAAGGACATCGGCAACAGCGTTCTCTATATCTATTGTCGCTTTTGTAAGACCACCCTTTCTTGATACTAATACTACTGCCGCCACACAAATAACACCCACTTCTGATACGGGGGCTACAACTCTGAACGTAACTGCAGGGACTGATATATTCCATTTTGTTGCTGGTGTTGCGGCAGGTTCACAAAAACTTGTGGGTAGTTATTTCAGGGTTAAAAGTGGTGTAGTCAAGATAACTGGTGTTGTGTCTGCTATTCAAGCCACAGGAACTGTCCAAGCCGAACCCTCTGGTACAGCGGGCAATCTTGCCACAGGACCAGGAGCAACCGCAGACTGGGCTGAAGGTGCGTGGTCTGATTATAGGGGATGGCCTTCGGCAGTCGCCTTCCACGAACAGAGGCTTTATTATGCTAACACTTCGCACGAACCGCAGAAGTTCTGGGGGTCATATATAGGCGCTTACGATAGTTTCGACCAGACAGCGGTAACGGATAATTACGCCATAGATTTTGAAGTCGCCACCGAACAACGTAACGCTATCAAGTGGCTCTCGTCAGGTAATAAGGCTTTGAACATAGGCACGCAGGGAGGGACATTCTCTGCAACTTCGGGCGAGACTACCGCTACAATCTCTCCAGATAATATTGTAGTCAGCAGGGATACCAACTACGGTGTTGCGGATATTATGCCTAAACGTATATCCTCATTCTTATATTACGTCCAAAGGGATTTAAGGCGGGTAAGGGAAGTCGCATATTCTTTGGAAGCCGACGCTCAGGTATCTAACGATATGAATTTATTAGCCGAGCATATATTAAGGGACGGTGACGGAGTGGTAGATTTCGCCCACCAACAGGCTCCTAATGACAGGATTTATTGCGTAAGAGACGATGGGCAGATGGCGGTCTTGACACGTAATCCCGAACAAGACGTAATGGGCTGGTGCAGATTTAGGGCTGGTGAGGACGCGAAAGGTGACGGGTTATTTGAGAGTGTAGTAGTAATACCCAAAGCCTCGGCTGACGACCAGGTATGGGTTATCGTCAAGCGTAATATAAATGGCTCGGTCAAGAGATTTATAGAGTTCTTTATGGTAGAGGACTTTGACGAGGACTGGGATGCGGTAAGGTGCGATTGTTCTTTGACATTAGACCAGCCCTCCGTAATCACGGGAGTAACGATAGCCAATGATTTGGTCTTATATACCGCAGGGACAGTAGCGTTAGCAGATGGCGACCAGATAAAAATTAATGGGGTTGTCGGAACGACACAGATAAACGGGACGTTCCTTGTAGATACCTTGACATTAGGTGTGTCCTTCAAGATAAAGACTTTGGCGGGCGTAGCAATAGATTTTGCCGCCTATGATGCTTGGATATCTGGTGGCGAGATAAGGAAGATGGTTACTAATATCTCTGGTTTAGACCACTTAGTAGGTGAGGTTGTAGTCGCCCAAACAGACGGGTATATACCTGCGACAGAAACTTATACAGTCGCCGCAGGTGGTTCGATAATTCTTTCGGAGAAAGCTGCAGTAGTCCACGTAGGACTTCCTTATGATGGAACGATACAACTCTTGAAACTCTCTGATGGTTCACCGACAGGGACCGGGCAGACTAAAGATAGGCGTATTTATAAAGGCACGTTAAGATTATATCGTAGTCAGGGTCTTTCGATAGGCAGGACTACAACTACCCTTGACGCACTTAACTATAACGAAGAAATAGACCCCGAAGCACTCTTTACGGGTGATATGCCAAAGGTTTTCCAGACGACTTGGTCAGATGCCGATGAGTTGATTATATCCCAAACGAAACCTTTACCAGCAGAGATATTGGCTTTGATATTCAAATCAGAAGTGGAGGAAGGGTAATGCCAGCCATCACATCAGTTTTAGCCGTTGCGGGACTTGTCGGCGGTGGTATTTCAGCCTTTGGCCAGATGCAGGCAGGACAAGAAGAAAAACAAGCACAGGATTATAACGCACAAATCCTCGAGCAGAACGCCGCAACTGAGCGTGCCGTAGCCGCAAGAGAAACAGATATAATAAAACAGAATGCCGTATTAAACGAATACAGGGCGAGAAAATCCCTTGCTATTACTACGGGTGAACAGACAGGTTCGTATGCCGCAAGAGGGGTAAGTGTAGGCACGGGAAGTCCGTTAGATGTAATGGCAGATTCTATTGCCAATGCCACTCTTGAGATTGATATTGCGAACTGGAATGCCGAGAATGAAGCCAAGGCTACCACTTATAATGCTGAAATCGCCGCCAAGAACAAAGAGAGTGAAGCAAGGTTGAGGAGATTATATGGTAAGTCTGCGGCAACTAACTCTATGTATTCGGGTTTAGGGACACTATTGACATCAGGCACGACTGCCTATGACAGATTAAGCAAAGAAAAGATAGGATAATATGGGACGCATACCTACGGTCGGTCCAGGAAATGCCCAGTTAGTCAATCCTAAACTTACTACCGAGTCTACTTCGGCTTTCCAGACCCAGACTATCGGGGCGAGTAAAGGTATAGCCAATTTAGGGCAGGCAATCGAGAAGTCTGCTGGGTTTATGTATGTCAAAATGGACGAGGCAAGACGTTATGTAGAGAAGTCCAAATATGAAATCTACAAAACCCAGACTATGGCACAACTCCGTTTAGCTGAAGACTTGGAACGTGGACCAGACGGAACCCTTAAAACAGACACAGATATATCGGCTTTCAACGAGAAACTTAATAAAGCCAAAGAAGGTTATAAATCTATATTTACCACTAAAGACGGACAACTTGAAGCCGACGCCGATTGGGATAAAGACGCAATAGTCGTGGGTAATGATGTATTAAAAAGTCGTTACAAGAATATAATAAGTGTCGGCATAGCCGCAGACAACGTCAAGATAGATGGTTTCACTAATACCTATTCTATGACCAATGACAAGGAAAATCTTGTAGCAATAGAGAATACCATTAAAGAGGGTTTGGCAAAAGGATTTTATACCCCCGAAGAAGCTTACAAATTAAAGAATGAAAAGATAATGGGAGCGATAGAATGGGCTATCTATAAAGACCCGTCTACGGATGAAAAAGACTCGACGATATTAAAACAACTTCAAGATAAGAAGAACCCTCTATACCCAGGTCTATCCCCAGATGCTACTTTGGATTTGGTCAAGAAGTCCCAACAAAGGATATTCCAGAATAACCAGACGTTCAAACGAGGAGTTGAAATAAGCCAAGGTCAAAGAAATGATGCCTTCATAAATAAACTCGCAGATGGAACAGCAACCTTTAAGGACATTGACGCAGAGTTTGCGATACCCGAAGATAAAGGTGGGATGAAACGTAGTGTATTAGACCAATATCAAAGACGGCTTCAGGCAGGAGTAACTAAAGACTTAAACCAGATGATTGCCGAAGGCGGTAAGAACGACCCTACTCCACGAGCCTTAAAAGTAAAAGAGTTCAATAATCTAATAGATATGTTCCTTGATGATGAAGGCGATAAGTGGAAGGCAAAGGAAGCATTAGCTAAAGGTTATGCCGATGGAAACCTTGATGCGGTAGAGTTGAAAGTCTTAAATCCCCTAAAAGACGACCTTAACGATATTAAGTTCAATAAGAGTAAAATCCCCCTTATTAAAGACAAGATACGAGGAATTAAAAATTGGTGGAGAGGGTTATATCAAGGCAATCCTATTGAAAGTTCAGAACAGGAAGCCATAAATATAAAACAACTATTACACGGCGTAGCCAAAGGTGAAGACCCCGAAGTCGTTACCAAACAAATAATGAATACTAATATGCGTAAGTTCTTCCCAGATTTTACATCTTATCCTAAAGAGGGTAAGATTAAGATAGATAACGCAAGTGGTAGACAGTATAAGGTTTTTCCTGATGGAAACTGGGAATGGGTGACTCCTAAAAAGGTTGAAGCTAAATAATGGATGAATTGGACGTAACTACACCTGATTTTTCTAACTCCGTAGATGTCGTAGGTACGGATAGCGGAGAAGCGATTTCGGCTATCTCTGTCCCTGACTTTTCCAATTCTTCTGACGTTGTAGATAATCCAAAACCTCAACGTCTTTCGGCAATATCTAAAATAGCAAGATTTATCGTAAAACAAACTCCAATAGAGCAATTTAAGACTTCTTTATATCTTGCGAAAAGTGATAAAATCCCCCAAAGAATTGATGGAGAAAATTGGTTGGATTATGGTGGAAGAGTAAACCAATCCCTGCAATCAAGGGAAGATGAGATAGTAGGGGAAGGCATAGGTAAAGTTTTAGAATCACCCATGCAAGTAGGTATTGGCGTAGGTTTAGCAACTGCCACTATTCCTACTATTGCGTTTTTAGGAGTGTATAGTCTTGTTGATAAATTCATAAACTTACGTAGGTATACAGAACATAACTTTCCTAATACCGCACCTGAAGTCAAAGACATTATTGAGATAGGCGACTTCTTGGTCAAGGGTGGGTTAATCGGCAAAGGGGTTCATTCAAGTAGTAAAGTAATAAGGACAGGTTTTGACAAACTCGGTATTCCAAAGAATGTAAATATCTCGGCAGAACAGGTGGGAAAAATAAAAGAAAGTGTCAACCTATTGCCTGAAGAAAAAGTCGACCTAATGACTACTCTCGGTATAGAGCAGAAACACCTTGACGCTTCGGTCAATTCCGATATACCCTTAAACGTTCCTTCAGAAAAGATACTCGATTTAGCCGAAAAGCCCTATTGGGAGAGAACGAAGGAAGAACTGGGGATAGAACTAAAACCAGAGGAGATTGCTCTTACAGCCCCTGAAATTAAGGCAGAAACGCCTGTTTCTGGCACGCTTCCCCCCGAACTCGAACCCCTTGCCGTAGAAGCGAGGAAGTATAAGACGGCGGAGGAGTTTAAGACCGCTATCGCAGATATAGCCAATGGCAAAAAAACCAATAAGAACCTAAATAATCTCTTGAAAAATCCTACACCTGAACAGAAATTAGCGATGGATGGTTTTACCCAGTCTAATAAAGGAGATGTTTTAGAAGGAATATACACCCAAGCCACCGCCCCTAAAGAGGGTGGGGGGATATACCACGGGACAGGGAAGCCCATCGAAAAATTATCGGACTTAAACTATACAACTCAAAATTATTATGGTCAAGGGTTTTATACCACCGATAATTTAAGTATAGCGGAAGGATATTCAAAGAAAGGTGGTAAAACACCCACTATATATAAGGTTACTCCCAATGAAAACGTTAAATTATTTGATATGGAATCTAAACTAACTCCTGAAATTAAGGCAAAAATAACGGACGCATTAGGAGATTATTCAGATGCACTTAAAACATCAAAAAACTTGCGAGAGGTATTTGATGAGGTAAGAGATACGGCTACTGGGGATATGCTACCAGCCGATGAAATACAGGGTATATACGATTCAGTTCGAGCGAATTTCGAGGATATGGGTTATGGGGGATATGAACATGTCGGTGGTTTAAAAACTGGAAAATCTCCACATAAAGTTAGAATATATTGGAATCCTGAATCTGCTGTCAAACTCTCCCCCACAGGAGAGGGGAAGGTAATACCCATAGACAAACAACCTATCTTAGAGAACATTAAGAAGATGCAAGAGGCAAAAGATATAAGTGGCATAACCCTGTCTAAATTAAAGAAGTTTGTCGGTATAGACAACATTAAACAAGCTGATGTTCCCCAATTACAGAGGTTAGAGAATTATCTCTCGCAATTAAAGAAGGGTGATAAGTTTATATCAGAAAAAACTCTTGCTGGGCTTAAAGATATAGTTAAAGAACTTCCTTCTCCCGAGGTCACTCCTAAACGTATTATTGTAGATAAGTTTGGCGACAAGAACGAAATCTTGGGTAAGGGTGTCGTGGGTAAAGTAGTCAACGAGTTAATACCTACCGTTGATATTAAAGAAGGACACCCCTTAATCAAGAAGATAGTTGAGGAAGCAAGGGTAAAACTTGATAAGGCAAGGAATGAGGTTGACCGCAGGAACGAAAAACTTGATAAGATGCTTACCAAAGCGGAGAAGTCAAGGGAAGGTAAACTCTCTACTCAAGAGAAGATAAGCCGTAAACTCCTTCCACAGAATAAAGAGATATTTGAAGCATTAGGTGGTAATAAGGTAGAGCTGACGAAAGACGAAGTCGCTGTTGTTGCTTATCTTAAAAACTTCTTCAAAATGGCGAAAGAAGATTTAGTCCTTGAAAAATCTCGTAAGAACTATGTTACCCATATCGAACAATCTTTAACCGAGAAAATCTTAACTAAAGGTGTTTCGGGTGCGATTAAGCAAGTATTGAGTGAACAGAAACAAGGTGATTTACCAATAGATATTATGCTCGAACTCGATAACATCATAGGTAGTGAGAAGTTCTTTAGGTTTGCCCTTGAGCGTAAAGGCGGGATTGAACCATCTACTAATTTAAGGCATATTGTTAATACATATTCCAATATGTATGAAACTAAAAAAGTCCTTGATAGTATATTACCCGAAGGACAAGCGGTTACCAAGAACCTACTCCAAGGTAAGAGTGCCTTATGGATGAAGAACTTTTTACAGAATCTAAAGGGCAGGGGATTAGATAATAATTTTAGGACAGGAAAGATGGGGTGGTTAGCCAAGACTGCCGATGGAATAATAGATATCGGGTATATTAAACTCCTTGGTCTTAACTGGAAGTCCGCTCTCAAGAACGTAGTTGCAGGAGAAACTAATAGTTGGATATGGCAAGATTTCCCTATATATCTTGAGGGTAAAAAAAGGTTTTCCTCTAATCCCAAGAAAGCATATAATATGGCAAAGGAGAATGGGATACTTGAAGGAACCTATGCCGATTATGCTGAAAAGGGTATTGGTAAACTTAAAAAACTCCAAGATTTCACAATGATAGGACAGAAGGGTGGGGAGTTTGAGATAAGGTCATCTATCTTTGCGAGTATGTTAACTGAGAAAGAGTGGAAGTCGGGTAAAATAGCCCCTGAAAATCTCCAGAAAATCAAAGATACCGTTTCTATAACCCAAGGTGTTTTCTCTGCGGTAGACAGTCCCCTTTTACTCCAGACTTGGTATGGTAGGATGTTCTTTCAGATGAACAGATGGCGTATTACTAATACTATGTTGGTAAGAAGGATTACTATTGATGCCGCAAAAGATATTAAAGCAGGAAAATATAAGACCCAAAATACTTCAAGACTTGGAAAGATGTTAGTCGCTTATGGGACAGGTATGTATATTAGCAATGAACTCAGGAAAGCAGGATATAGAAAAGCAGGGGATGTCGCCAGAAATATAGCCCAAACGATAGACGGCGTTACTTCATTGGTTACCGAGGGAGATTTGGTTAGGATGTTTACCGAAAATCCGACCTTACAAACCTTAAAAGAAGTCGGTAATTCTATCCAGGATTTCGCTCATTACCTACACGTTCCCGGAGCAGAGAAGGCAAGGGGTAAGGGGATTGAAGAAACTTACATAGCACCTGTTCAAGGCATTGAAGATATAATGAAAGAGTTACAATAACAGGAGAAGAATATGTCTAAATACCGTACCGAAGTCGATATCGCCTTTAACACCGAAGAGGATGCCGTGTCCTTTCTCAACCTGTTAAGGGATATCCAGTCAAAGTTATTCATAGGCTCAGGTCAAGAGGAGATACCTATTATCTCGACCTGCCGATACCACGCTTGTTATCACGACGAGACACCACCTAAACCCTGCGGTAACTACGTCAATTATGACCTTAAACAACCTATTAAAGACCCAGTTAAGACAAGTGCTGGGGTAGAGATAGATTCCCTAACGATAATGAAAGAAAAGATAGATTCAGTCAAAGTAATAGAAAAACCGAAAGAGGAGGTAATATGAACAAGATTTTAATAGCGTTAATGTTGGTCTTGCTGACAAATCCGTTATATGCCGCACAGACCCAGAAGACTATAATAAACGACACAGTAATAACAAAGGCTTCTCCTGTCGCACAAGGTGATATCTACATAGGCGATGCCGATAAGGTAGCGTTCTTTATCACCTACGATTCAAACAGGACGACTGCTGCTATAACTGCTAATGTAACTGCCGCTATATCGATTGATGGTGTTAATTGGCAGGATATTTCGTGGTTTGACGTAGCGGGTGGAGTAACACCAGTAACCTCGGAAGACCTGAACTTTTCCAACCCTTCAGACGGGAATTATATCGGGATGTTAGAATATGGAGTTACAGCCCCGTATCTTAAAATATATATGAAGGTCAACAACCTTACAGATGCTTCGATATTAGGTCCGGTAGAGGCGGCTACGGTTACTGTTACGGTTATCGAGAAAAAATAGGAGAATTAAATGATAGACTTAATCAATAAAATCAAGGAACTCTATGCGGATATTCTTAAACGAGATGCCAACTCCGTTGCGAAGTCTATACATCTTGCGTCAGAGCTTACTAAAGTAGAAAACAAGGCGTCCGAGCAGAAAAGCAAGGATATAGAGCTATCTAATAGGCAAGCCGAAATCAGTAAGAAAGAAAGTCTACTCTCCGCTAACGATACGGTTATAAGTCTTAATACCGAAATCGTTAGGTTAAGAGAAGATATGGCCGCGGAAAAGAAGTCCCATTTGGAATGGGTAGCCAAGCAAAAAGCGGAAATAGAAAAATCATACAAGGACATTACCGCGTCCCTTATTGAAGTTAAGCGCAGAGAAGATGCCGCAGAAGAAAAATCAAAGAAACTTGATGAGGATAGAAAAACCTATAAGCAAGAAATCATCAAGGAGATGGATAAAGCGAGGTAATAATGATACAGATAGCAGACTACCGGAGAATATACCACCAAGTAGGTGACCAGACGTGCGAGTTTGAAGCCTCTGATATGGACGTTCTCGGAGCGGGAAAGGTCGTTGCGGGACATACATATCGTTTTAACGGTTTCCTTTCATCTAACGGCGCGTGGATAATTATGGAAACTGATACTACGACCGCTACATCGGTTATCGCGTATCGTTATTATGGCGGGACTACCCACGCAGGTTATCTTGCGGCTTGGATTGCGAGAGCCACAAATACCTACGAGTATTTCGATGTGGTGACAATACCTTGAGAAATCTATTTGTATTATTTCTTATTCTACTGACAGGTGTATCTTATGGAGCAGACTTTGCTGTAGAGTATCCTACTGGAGTAGCTCTTGAAGTCGTTACCCCGACCTCGGGCGCCTCCACCTACCTCAAACTCGACGGCTCCAACTCCCCAATGACAGGTGATTTTGATTCTGTTCCCGATACTGATGGAACATTTACCCTCGGTCGCCTGAAATTCGGCTACATGGACCCGCTCTGGGCTGATGTGGGCGTGATAGCCCATTACGACCGCTTCAACACGACTGACTTTGCCCTTGCCCAAGACGCTACGGGAAATACCTATCTCAATAGCGCCAATTTTCTTTATTTTATTGCCGAGGGGGCAAACTATTTCGGCAGAATGTATATGGCGGGCGGGACGGTAAAGACATTCCATTTGAACTCCGATACGGTCTTTGCTTTGGGCGGGGCTTTCGGCTCTGAAAGGGTGGAGATTACCCAATCGGGCACAGACCCGACCATACTTGACATAGATACGGATTATTCAAACCTTTTGTTGAATGTAAACGGAGATATTACTGCTACCGATGATATTTCTGCTGATACCTTAACCGAAACAGGCACTCCATTATTATTACACCTCGCCGCCCCCAACCAGACCGTCACCCAGACGCCTAATTTCAGCGGGGGGGTGAACATTGGTGGGGCTGCTGGTGTGGGAGCTATGGCAACAAATGGTTTATTGACCTTTACAGGGTTAGGTGATGGCACTGATGAAGCGTGGACGGTTAATCTTAACTCTACTAATCTCATTACCCACTCGTCTACGACTGGGGCGATTCCAGAGTTCTTGTTTTCCGACACAGAAGCCATTACTGTTTCTGAGATATTCCGCCTTACTCATTATACTTCTGCCTATACTGGTGCTGGATTTGGTTCAGCGGTAGACTTCTATCTTCCTGATTCCATAGGTAATCCCCCTGAACAAGCCTTACGATTAACGAGTTTATGGACTAATGCCGTGTCGGGTTCAGAGTCATCCGCATTTACAATATCGGGAAAGACCTCTGGCGGAGCATTGACCGAATGGATGAGAGTTACAGCGGCAACAACTACTTTATCTAATGGGAATATATTACAAGTCAACTCCGCTGGTGATGATAAGAATATACAGATATATCATAATGACGCAGATGGTCAAATTTATGTTGGAACTGGGTCATTAGAGTTTGGAACTGTTAATGGGAGATTTGGGTTTAAATACGGGACTACCGATATGGCGGCATTTTATACAGACACAAATAAAGACCAGAATTTATTTGCGGTTGATGATGACGGCGGAAATCAATTAGTGATAGGCAATTTTGGATGGCGCACTAGAGATTTTGACCACAATTCAACAACTGACCCTACCTTATTTATTCATTCAGATATAGACCCCGATGTCTCCAATAACCAATGGGGTTCCTTTGCCCACGACCAAGAGAACTTTGTAATTACGACAGGTGCTAATGTCGGAACGGGGACGGGAGCAACGACAGATGATAATGGTATTGTTTTTGCTCCAAGGGGAACTACGAGCGTAACTTTTAACGGAACAGGCAATATTGACGCTATTGGAAAAATTACTACTTACAACAATGTTGCTACCGAAGGCTACGGCGTTCCTGCTATCGTTGACCACGTTGCCTTAACTGGGCAGTCTGCCTCTATCGGGACGACAAACTTTACTAACGCAGGAACGGCAGGGCTATATCGTGTAAATTATTATCTCGAAGCAACGACCTTAAACGCAGGGGCGACTTCTGTCCTCGCCACTTTCGGATGGACGGATGACGCAGGAGCAACAACTACTGTAAGTGCCACATTAGTCTTGACGGCTCTCGGCAGGACATCAGGTATATTCTATGTTCAACTGGCAAGTGGAAATTTAACTTATGCGACCACGCTCGTAGATGTCTCGGGGTTGGCGAGATATGCACTCTATATGACGTGTGAGAGGGTTAATTAAAAAGGAGAACCAATGAAAACGTTAATTGCTCTTATTGTGTTAGTAATTTTAATATTAGCTGTTTATCAACTTGCATATAATTTTGGACATAGCGACGGTTATAATTGGACAATGACACATCTTTCAAAACTCGATAATGATGTTCAAATAGGCAAGATAAAAAAAGACCTGACTTGGGAAAAGAAATCATATAAGGCTCGAAGTATATTCTAAAAGGTAGGTATAAAGGCAAAGCCAACCGAGGGGGAATAGATGGGGGATTGGAACTGGATAAAGGATTTAGGCGTAGCAGGACTTATATTCGTGCCGTTTTTTTTCCTCTTGCGGTGGCTCTTACAAGAGGTCAAGTTAATCCTTGAACGTGAGGTCGTAGAGCGTAACCAATGGGCTGGGATTATAAGGGGTTTCCAAGATAGTATTTCTGAACATACAGCACAATCAAAAGTCTTTCACGAGAGTGTCGCTGAAGCTCACCGCCAACAAAGACTCGAACACGAAAAAATGATAGCCAATCTCGGAGAACAAGGACAGGTATTAAAAAGGATAAACGGGGAAAAACATTGAGGCAAATATGGGATTAGAGAATGGGGGTTATTCAGACGGGCAACTTATCACGATAGGGGGTTTCCTGTTCGTGTGTAGGATAGACGGGGCGTGGGTTGATGGCAAGTATATCGAAAAGAAGGACTTTACGCCAGAGATGACGGCGGCACTTGCTATACATCACGCCGACCATCTTAAATCAAGATGCGAGAACATAGGAGGCTGATATGGAAAAGTTAAGTTTAAGCGCAATAGGGGCGGGACTATTAGTCCTGTGGTGGAAGGTCAAGTCCTTCTGGGCTTTCTGGTCGCCTGTAATTGAAGCCCTCGTAAAAGAGATAGAGGAGAAGGCAAAAGACGGCGTAATAGATAAGGCAGACAAGAAAGCAATCGCCCTTAAAGCCATAGACCTGATAGCCGAGAAGAAAGGCAAGAAGATAGGTTGGCTTGAAAAGGTCATAATCTCGTGGCTCATAGATAGGTATGCCGGAAAGTTAATACCTCACGACATTATAATCCCTGACATCATATCGAAGGTTCAGAAATGAAGGGGATAAAGATATATTGGCAGGCGATTAAATACTTCATAATCAACGTCCTATTGGGGGCGTGGAAAAAACAAAAGGGAGGTAAGAAATGAAAAGGGTAGCACTATTTGTAGTGGCATTAATGCTTGTCGGTAGTTTGGCGTGGGCGGAGGAGATTGATTTAAAACAAGGTTTCTTGATGACTTGGGAAGACCAGTCCTTCAAGAACATCACCGTTGTCAAGGTCGCTGAAACAACTCCTGTTGAGGGTTGGGGCAAATGGAACGCCCTGTGGGCGGGATGGACACTCGAATCGGGGTGGGCTTACGACGCTTCTGACTTGACTTCTGTTGCCTTGATGATAGGTCGTAAACTGGGAACAGTCCAAGACTATCTACCGATTAAAGTCCCATTAGCCGACAAATTAGACATAACAGTCTATCCTATCGGGATGTATGCTACAAGCATATTTGACCACTTACAGGTTCAGGGCGCATCAGGCGGAAGTCTGGTTAAAATTGGACTTAAGTTTTAAGGATATTATAGTAGTCATCTTATTCGTGTTCCTGTTTGAGATTACCTTAAAAGAGTTGGTAGATTAGGTTCTTTGATATATTTGTTATAATTACAAGGCGGGGATTTAGAAGAAGTCTCATTGTCTATCTGACAGAGACCACACACATTATATTCTTACTCCGCCCTTTTCTTTTGCCAAATTCTGCCATTTATCCTATTTTACCGACCTTTAAGTGGGGTTTTAGCGATTTTCGGGCATTTTCCAAGCGTTGTAGGCGTAAGTGCTTCTCCTCGCTAGATAGAGCATTCCAACGTTCTTGTGCTTGATACCTCTTATGAGTTAATCCTCTCTCCTTGAGAATTTGGGGGTATTTTGACGCTATTTTAAGTCTTGTAGGTTCTTCTGACCTACATACCGCCTCTCCATCCAAAGTCTCCTTTTCGTGCTGTAAGGGGTCTAATGGACATACATTAGCATTACACTTCTCAAAGCTAGGACACTCGTAGTAGGGTTGGTTCATTTAAGCCCTTTCTCTATCTCCTTCGTGCTTGATTTGGTAAGTTCCGCTATGGTCATATAAGCTATCAAGTCAAGACAAGATAGATGTTCCTTATCCCCGTTCTTGAACTTCTGTCCGCAGTTAATAGATTGTAAATGTTTTATGGCGTGGATTTTATCATCAAGGGGTATCTCTAATTGAAAAATATCACATAACAGTCTTGAAATGCCTTCTAACATTCCATAAGCACATCCACCACTTTTCCCAATTGTTGCAAATACTTCAAACAGTTCTTCATCCATATATCCATAACGCAAGTAAAGATTACCACAACTTGTATTGAGTTTATAAGTTTTAGATGGAAGTACTTGTGGACGATTTACTTTCTTCATAAGTCTCCTTTATTGCTTCTAACATACTACTAAGTAAGAAGTTTATTTCCCATTCCCAAAATCTCATTATTTTATAACCCTTATCTATCAAATATCTATTTACTCTTTTGTCTCGTTCAATTTGTTCGGGACGTTGATGCCAGTAGTCTCCATCAGCAAAAATACAAAGATTAGGCTCTATGAAGATGTCAGGTTGACCCATTAAAGGAACGTGTGTCCTAAATGGTATCCCTTCTTTTCGTAAACCTTCCTGTAATGCTACTTCTATATCGGTATCTTTCTTTGGAAAAACCTGTTTTAATCTATTTAATCTTATTTTTTCTCTATGTGTTTCTGACTTGGGTTTTCGCATTTTTCTTAAAGTTTCTTCTGTAAAACAATTTTTTAGGTGGTAATTCCAAGGTTTTAAACCTTTCTTAAATTCTGTTTCTGGAGATAAGTGCATACCCTTATGTGATAAACTCATTTTTAAACGTAATTCTTCTGACCATTCCTTGCCAGTATTCCAAGGAAGATGACCCTTTACCCAACTTGCGTTTCCCCTTATCTTATTTACTTGAGGTCGCTTACGCCTTGCCATATTATTTAACTTTCTATTTTAATATCCCTATACCTCGGCTTAATCTTAATAGTAACAGTCCCCAAATCGCTTGGCGGATAACCTTTCTTCTCTACGTAAGTAGTAGCGTGTTGGACATATCCCTTCAAGTAAGACCCCGACATTACCGCCCATTGTTTCTTCTGTATCAAATTGCCTAATTTATCCAGACCTAATTTAAGAACAGGGGGAGCGACTATCTTCTTATGCTCGTGGGCTAATATTATAATATCAGCGTCAAACGAGTGGGCAAAGTCCTCTAACTTATTTATCTTACTGCCCGACTTTCTTGCTCCCCCGTAGCCGTGTGAGCAATAGAAAGTTACCATATTGCTATCGTGCTTATTCCGAGTAAATATTAACCTAATAAACCCGTCATAGCCCATATACTTATCTAATATCCCAAGTCCCTTTGCTATGTCATAAGCCGCATCTCTCTGCGACCTTAACCTTATCTCCTCTTCGTGGTTTCCTGCCAAGAACCCGATACATTTCTTTGCTATTGGTTTTAACAAGAACACAATATCCTCTATTTGGGCATCCACTAACCTTGACAACGACTTAATATTATAGTCTGGGTGTATACTCTGCGGGTCAAATCTTTTATCTGTTATATTGATACATTCACAATAATCTCCTCCTCCTATCCATAGAGCGAAGGGGTCTTGATTTATTTCGTCAATATCCTCCTTGAACCTGTTTATATCGCAACCTATATTGCCTATGTGGACATCTGATAATGGCTTTACGTGATACTCTAACATCCTACCTGCGCCTCTATAACTAACCCTATGGGTCAGTATCTCCATTATCTGTCCTTTCGGGGGTCGTCCTCGTTTCTTTCAGGTGGCTGGGGTTCTGGGTCTAGTTGTATCTCTAATTCTTTTATTCTTTCTTGGGCGATTTCTAGTTCATCCCTTAATGTATCGAGGTCGTTCTCGGCAGTATCTACTTGGTCAAGTGCGTCGCAGAGAGGACAATATATCTTGTCGTTCTCATCCCATACTATTTGTTTATGACCCTTGTCGCAAATCAACATTTTAATCACACTCCTTTCTATCCTTTTATTACTCCTAGTGGACTTAATTCAACCATTATCTCAACTAAATCTTTTTGGTTATTCATAACCACATCAATATCCTTATAAGCGCCACTTGCTTCGTCTAAATCTTTCGCAGTCCTTATACCGTGGATTATACCTTGGTCATTAAGTTTCTTGATTTCTTCTTCCAGATTTAGGGTCTTAATGGCTTGGCTTCTCCCCATTTTTCTACCCGCCCCGTGAGAGCAAGACATAAAACTTTCGGGATTTCCAAGACCCTTGACAATATAACTTTTAGTTCCTTGTGAACCTGGGATTATCCCTATCGTTCCTTCTCTTGCAAGAGTCGCACCTTTACGATGAACCATTACATTAATCCCAAAATGATTTTCCATTATAGCGTAGTTGTGGGCTATATTTATCATTGACTCAAAACTAATATCTTTAACTACCTTATAAATACACGCCTTAATGTTTTCCATCATTAACTTCCTATTAGCCAAAGCGAAGTCTACACAGAAGTTCATTTCCATTAAATACGCCTTGCCTTCTGCTGAATCTATCGGTAGAAAAGACAACTCTTGTTTTTTATCTACCACACTAAAATATTTTTCATTTATTTCTACGGCTATTTTATTATAGTAATCTGCTACTTGCTTCCCAAAATTACGTGAACCTGAATGTATCATTACCCAGATAAATCCATCATTTCCCTTTTGTATCTCAATAAAATGATTCCCCCCTCCGAGAGTCCCTAGTTGTTTTAGAGCTGACTCATATTGTCGTGTGCATATAGGTATTTTCGATTGCTCAACTTGCTCAAACGGCATTGGCATTAAAGATTCATTTTGTTTTTCTTTATGATGTTCAAATCCAACAGGAACGCATCCTCGTATTTCTCCCATTATTTCTTTTATTTGTTCTATATTTATTTCTCGTATAGAAGTTCTCACGGCACACATCCCACAACCTATATCTACTCCTACGGCATTAGGAATTACATATCCTTTTGTTGCCAATACTCCGCCTATTGGCATACCATAACCTTGATGAGAATCAGGCATAACCGCTATATGCTTAAAGGCAAACGGTAAATTAGATAGATTCATTATTTGAGCCATCGCTCCATCCTCAATATCTTCAAGCCATAGTTTTATTGGTATCTTCTGTTTGATTTCATCATATATCACATTCATTTAATCACCCCCTTTTATTTCTTTATCCAATCCTTCAATATTTCTTTAATCTCCAAGAGTTTCTTCTCGACGAGGATACCGAAGATGACTAGGCTTACACAGAATATCACACCTGCCACCTGAAGCCAGCCCCAAGTCGTAGCCCTCTCGCCTCTTGCTATCTGGTCAAAGTAGATAGTCAGCATAAGCCCTGCCCCACCCATGCCCAGGATTATTGCCCCTGTCCAGTTTAATATGAAGTTCTCCATCTTGTTTAAGAATGACAATTGTTCCATTGTGCCTCCTTTTTAGTATTGGCTTAAACTAATATACACCCACGACAATACAAACCATGTATAAAAACAGATGTCCCAGATGATGATGTAGACTATACCTGCTATGCCGAGCCATTTTAAGAGTTTAAGGAACATCTATTTCCCCTCCAATTTCTGTGCGATATGCTCGACTATTTCTTGGGCTATATAATAATCCATATCTTTTTCATCAAGAGGTGTTTTTAAGTCACCATAAGTAGGTTTTTTACTCCTTGCCCTTCGTATAATTTTATATATTTTCTCTTTGTCTCCCCGCACCAATTCAGCGAGATAGGAGAGGGCAACTTTTATTGAATTGTCTTTTATATCTTCGTGTATAGCAAAATCATCCTGTAATGCGTGCCTATACAAAATCTCCAAAATCTCCCTCACGCTCTTATGGGTGGGCTTGTCTGCTTTGGTCATTTGAGTATCACCTCGTATTTATCGGGTAGGTATATCCAACTTCCGCACTCGTCGAGAATATAGTATGTTCCATCTATCTCGGCAAGTCCTTCGATGTCGCAATATACTATATGCTGTCCTGCTTTATATGCTTCAAGAACAACATCTTCAAGCGAGATTTCTTTCTTGGTTTCTTTGTTTTGGATAACCTTCTTCTTGAGGGGGCGACTATCTCTTGGTGTATGGTGGTCGCAGTATCCGTCATATTTACAACCACTCAAACTACCTTCTTGATAGCGATAACCACAATAACTATCTATACTGCAATATTTCATCTCACTCCCCCTTTTTCAAAGCGACGGTGGTGATGTCCCTCAAACGCTTCAGTGTTTCATAGTCTTTGTCTATTTCTATTAGTGCCTCTCGGTATCGGACTATCTCTTTCCGTTGTTCTTCGTTCTCGCAAAACAAATCTCTTTCCATTTTGTGCATTGACAAAAACTTTTCTCCCACCATTCCTGTTGCCTTTTTTAAGGCGCTTACTTTTTCTTTTAATCGGGCTATCTCTGCCTTGTTACAAATGGCACAACCTAATTCCGATATTTCTTCAAAGGTGGGCTTATGATTTTTACTACACTCACCAGTAATCATTCTTACGAGATTATCCTTTATTTTATATATCTCGGCTTCTTTCTCGGACATAAGTTTCTGGTGGACGGCAAGACATTCGGAACGGGCTTCGTTATATCCTTCATACTGACATTCGGAACATCTACCATTCGCATTACATAATAAGGTGTGGCATCGGTTATCTAAATCTTTCTCTTTCGGCCATTCCGCCCCCGCATCGCTCTGGGGTGGGGCTTGACCTGTGCCTTGACAGTAAGAACATCCTTCACTTTCTCCATAAGTGCCGTCATCATTTTTCTTTGGGAAAAGACCCGTTCCACTACATTCTAAACACTTCCTTATTTTGGGCTCATTCATCACTTCTCTCCCTTTTATTCAAGTAATCGATAATTGAAGTAGCTAACACGCCTATTGACTCATCATCTAAATCTACGAAAAACAAAGTCCTCCCGACTTGTTTTAACCCTTTGATTGTTAAGGGAGTATCTCTTATCACGCCCTTCCAGTCTTCGTAGGTTATTACTTTATCCTTTTTATTAAACCCACATATACTACAAACATTTG
>Ga0265297_10002223_pt1 | contig 40779 bp, 36 predicted proteins | sample Munlanlwell13791_FD_192502 | JGI IMG/M metagenome (GOLD analysis project Ga0265297, IMG submission 192502) | Leachate microbial communities from a municipal landfill in Southern Ontario, Canada - Leachate well 137-91 | ecosystem: Engineered > Solid waste > Landfill > Unclassified | place...
CTTGGCGAATAGCTGAGAAAAATGGTGGGGTGATTCGTCGTGAATATGTCAAATACGGTGCTTCTGGTAATCGCTTAAATTTGATTGAATATTGGTTGTATAAGAACCCAGAAGATATTAAGAAAATCCCACCGATATTTATATTTCAAGGTGATTCAATTACCGATTCAGAAAGAGATAAAAATTACGCATATGGACTAGGAAATGGTTATGTTCATATGGTTCAAAGTCGTTTTCCCGGGAGTATTGTAATTAATCGGGGAAATAGTGGCAATACTATTTTCGATATGGCAGCGATATTGGAAACGGAAACAATTGCTCTTCAGCCGGATTTAGCTTCAATCTTAGTTGGCATCAATGATATTTTGCATCATTATCGTGATGGAATATCATTTACTCCAAATACATTTGCGGCGGAATACAGAAAAGTATTAGTAAGCATAAAAACAGCTTTGCCGGCTGCCAAGATCCTGATCATTGAACCTTTTGCTTTTCCATCTGGCGAATTTAAACCAAATTGGCAACCGGATTTAACCAAAATCCAAATAATAACACGACTTTTAGCAGATAAATATGCTGATTTTTATATTCCCATGGCGACTGTTTTGGCTGAGCAAGCGAAAACAATGGCATATGAAACGATCTTATATGATGGAATTCATCCAACAAGACTTGGTCATCAATTGATTGCTAATGCGATTATCAATACAATTGGAACAAGTTATTAGATATTTTTTTGCTAATTCTTGTTATTATACAATTAAGAAGGCCGTTTAACGATGGCTTGCGAGGATATCCAATGGAAGTATTTATTGCACTATTTGCAGTAATTGTGGTGGGGTTGATTATCGGGGAAATCAAGTGGGGAATTCTCCGGAAACCATATGATCCATCAAAGTGGTCGCATAAAGTCATATCTGCGATTGTTATTTTGCCATGTTTGGTTTTATCACTACTATTTTATGTTTTTATTTCTAGTCCCATATATAACTCGGTAGCATATCCTTTGACCGAAGGAGTTAATCATTATAACCCTTACATCCAACAGTTTGATGCTTTTCAAAAAGGTCAACTGTACATTGATTATGCGGTTGACGAAGATTTATTAACACTAGAAAATCCGTATGATCCCATTCAGAGAGAAGGAATCTATTATTTATGGGACCGAGCGCTTTATGATGGTCATTACTATTCTTATTTCGGAATTGCCCCGATTATTTTCGTATATTATCCATATTATATATTAACTGGAGAATTGCCTTCTGATGCTTTAGTTGGTTTAATATTTTTGTTGTTGACAACGGTATTTGTTCCATTAATTATTTTTGAATGGGCAAAGAAACGAGCAAAAAAAACACCTTTTTCGCTTCTGTGTGTAGCTAGTATAGCAACAACTCTGGGCACAAATGTTTTTTTGGCAGCAAGAGGGGTTCAGCCATATTACTATATTGCTATTTTGGCAGGAATGGCTTTTCTAGCAATTTTTTTGTTTTTATTTATAAAAGGACTATTTACGGTGACAAAAACGAGATTAATTTACCTGTTTGGTGCCGGAGTAGCTTATGGATTGTTGTTTCTTTCACGCATTAATATGGCTATTTTAGCTGGTTTCATTATTTTACCGAGTCTTATATTTTTCGTTATCAAGCGAATTAAAGAGAAAAGCCAATACAAATTCATTGTTGGCGATTTGATTGTTTTGGTGATTCCGGTGGTTGCTACTTTGGTTTTTACCTGCTGGTTTAATGCGGCCAGATTCAGTTCACCGTGGGATTTTGGCACAAACTACCAGTTGACTGTCAGCGATGTTTCTCAAAACACATTACGAATCACGGATTTAGGACCAGCAATTTACCATTATATCATTCAAAATCTGGAGATAAGCAATCAATATTCATACATAGGATTTACCTATAACACTTTGGTAAATTATGGCCATTTTGTTTATCTTGATGCGAGTATGAGTATATTTGCAACGCCTTTATTGTTGGGATTATTGTTAACACCAGCTATCATTTTTAACGGAAAACATCCGCTTTCAAGACGTATCATTTTTCTTTTGATTATCATTGGTATCATTTTTGTAGCTTGGCTCAATTTTTCAATGGGTGGTTTGATTTTTCGATATACACTTGATTTGTGTTTGGTTGGCGCTTTAGCAGCAACGATTGGCCTGTTGTTAATATTCGAACGAATACTCGAAGGTAAACATAGATGGGTCAGTTATTGCTTTGGTTGCCTTCTTGCTATCTTCTTTTTGGCATCTAGCATCACTAGTGTGCAAATTGCGCTAATCACAAATGGCAACTTGATGGTGATAGAGGATTCTGTAATGGCTTTTCTAAAAGCAGTTTTGCCTTTTGTCAATCTATCGACATAAGTAATAATATATGATTCAGTTTATTTCTGTATGAATTGGTCTCGAATGTGATATTAACCTTGGTTTTATGTATATTGGACAAATATCATTCCCATCATATCATAATAATAATGTTTTATTTTTTTGCTAAACATATTATTGAAATGAATATGATATAATAATAACAATGATTTAGAAGTAAACACAAATATCATTCATGACTATGCGGAGAAAGAGGGTTATAATATGGAAAAATTACAAAAATTTCTTCAATCTTATCCACAAGCTAGAATTCTAGATATCGCAACTGGCAGTGGTCAATTCATTGAATTGATTACTGATTTGAATGATGGATATGAGGAAATTATCGGGATTGATCTTTCGGATCGGGGCCTCGAGATTGGCAAGAAACATTTTAGTGGTAATCCGAGGATCCACTTCGAAAAGATGGATGCTTTTGCTATGACTTTTCCAGAGGCATCATTTGATATTGTTTGTCTGTCGAATTCATTACATCATATTACTAATGTTGATCCAGCTATCGAAGCTATGAGTAAACTACTCAAACCCCATGGAATGTTGTTGTTTAACGAAATGATATGTGATAATTTAGACATTAGGCAAATCAGCCATCGCCTTTTACATCATTTTGCTGCAAAAATCGACAGAGAACTAGGCGAAGTTCATCAAGACACTATGGAACGGGCAGCAATTATAGCCTTACTTTCAGAGCATTCTGGCCTTGTTATTCATGATGCTTGGGATTTGGAATATGAACACAATCCCACCAACACTCCTGAAGAAATAGCATCTCTTTGCCAAGTTGTTGACCGTCAACTTGGCCGTATTAAAGATGAAGGCAAAGTAAATCAGCTTAAAAGTGAAGGAGAAGTCATTAAAGAATACATCACGAAAAATGGCTTCGATTCCGCAACTCAATTAGTTGTTTTGATGGAACGATTGGATAATTAGTCAATACAGTTTATTTGGCGATCATCTTTCTTAACAATGTTTGAAAGGATTGTTTTACATTATAGTCATACAAAGAAGAAGAAAGCATTTTGCTCATCACACTGTAATGAGATATTTTTCTTGAAATATGCTAAGCAATCGTGTAAAATGATTCATAGAACATTTGGGGTTGTAGCTCAGCTGGGAGAGCGCTAGCATGGCATGTTAGAGGTCGCGAGTTCGATCCTCGTCAACTCCACCAAAAAAAACGAACTTTTAAAAAGTTCTTTTTTTTGACAAAAAAACTAGTCTGATGAATTTAGACTAGTTTATCTGTATTTTAGTATATCATATGAAAAATATCAAACGAAATTTAAGAAAATACAGTGAAATTTCGCGCTGACAAGCAAAAAAAACTTATTTGTGAATTGACTTGGCTGAAGAAAAATATCCTCCAACCATAGTCGATACATCATTTACAACAATCATTGCGGATGGGTCAATAAGTAATATTTGATTCATAATTTTCTGACTTGCTTTACGATTGGTATATATCATCAATATTGTTCGAGCTTCGTCCTTTCCACAGGCGGCCACAGAAGTAACGCCACAGCCAAGTTCTCTCAACTTTTCAGAAATAATTATACTCATATGATCGGAAGTAATTGTTTGTATCAACAACTTACCAAAAGCAAGTTTTTGCTCAACAATAGAGCCAAGATATACTCCCGAAGCAAAACCAATACCATAAGCGATGCCTTTCATTGGTGATTCTGACAACCCCGTTATTACAGTTGAAGCAACAAATATCCAAATTGTGATTTCAATTAATGCTAAAAAGAAGGCAATGAGACGATACCCTTTGATGATTAAAATACTTCTCAAAGTACCAATCGTCACCTCAATAATCTTAGCAAAGAAAATTACTAGTAGTTCCCAAACGGTGGTGATGGTCAAAATTTCCCATAGTTCATTCCAAAACATAATATTCAACTCCGTTGCTTTTTATATGTGTGCTTAAGCACTATTATTTATTATATCATAATCCTTATCATTATATAAATAATCGCTAGACAAAGATATTTATAGAAGATTTATTTAGGGAGTGTCATTTAAAATTATCACCAAAATTAGTGGATTTGACTAGAATAACACTAACCCATCTTGCACTTTTGTGATTTATATATTATTATATATACTAGGTATTTATCAAATATAGTCCAATTTGCATTTTTGATAAATGCCTGAGCTTACTTACAAATTGCATACAGAAAGGATGTGAATTCGCAGAATTAGATCATTCTGGAATTCGGGTTTTTAAAATCACGATTTTTTTGTTTTAATCTCGTAATTCTAATCGACGAGAATGAATTCTTGGATTAACGCAAAGATAGATTCTTTGCAAAAAATAATTCTATATGGAGGTTTATATGAAAAAACGTTTATTGATATTGCTTTTAATGCTTTTTGCGGCAGTAGGAGTCATTGCTTGTACTCCTTCAGAAGAAACAACCACACCAACTGATATTACTACCACAACTCCAACCGAACTCGAAATCCCTGATGTAGCAGGAATTCCGACCAATTTGGTCATAACCGGAAAAGTCTTAACCTGGACAACTGCTGCAAACGCCACCGGATACATTGTCTATGTTGACGGAGTTGAACAAGTTACTGTTACTACAAACACTTATGACTTTACCGCATTAACTGGAGATGGGTTAATCTTCACAGTGGCCAGCGTCGGTGCTCAAGGTTTTGAAAATTCTCACCAAAGCGCTAGCGTTGCCTATATAGCCAATCCAGCTGAAGAAGTAACGGATATAACTGCTTATCTTTCGGCTAACTTACCGGATTTTCCAGTTCCACCGGCTGCCGTTACCGAATTAGTTAGAAAAGGTGTTACGGCTGATGATTTAGAAACCGATTTGTCAACTATCATGACATTCGTTGCTGCTTTACAAGCTTCCGAAGGCGAGCCGGCAGCAATTAAAACGGCTTTAGAAGCTATGATTGCTTCACTGACAAACTATGAAGCTTACATCAGTGCATTAATTACGGTTCTACCATCACTTATGGATGATATGATTTCTTCACTAGAAGATGTAATCGCTATGATGGAAGATGATAATACTCTTGGTGAATATGATCAACAACTTGCTACTATGAATCAGCAACTTGACATGATTGTAAATCTACAAACAGCGATTGAAACCAATTCGGATCAAATCGTTGTTGCTTTGACCAACGTTGTAACTTATCTGTTTGATTTTGAAGCAGCGATAAATGTCACGTTATTTAATAATATTGTTGATATGACCAGTGATGGTGCTGAACCAACACCAGCCGAAATCGTTACTTTGAAAAATGACATCGTTGACTTTTTATTACTCAATCTTCCTGAGGCTGCTGATATTGGATTGCTATATCAAGTAGTCATACTTCTTGAAGCAGCAGTGATGGACAAATCACCGGCACCGATGCTTGAGTTATCAAATGAATTTGGGTATTCTTGTGTTTTGAGTATGGAATTTACTCTTCAACTTTTGAGATCATTCGATGTTGCATTTGTAACTGATACCATCACCATCGTTGAGTCGGGATGGTCTGAAGACAAGACATCAGTTGAAGTTTCAATTCACTTTATGAATCACATTGCTGCATTCATGACAGCAAATCAAACTTTAATTGATAGCATTGATGCTGTGTACAGCACTGCCCAACAAGCTATTATTTTTGATGAGTTTTCCGCCATTATGAATCTGGTTATGGAATTCGCACTCTCTGGCAATGATTTTGATAGTGGAATGAACTCTGACTCAATTGCTGCAATGGTGATGATGTCCATTCTAAGTGGTCTACAATATGATTCATTCAGCGGAGCGACTGCGGTTATAGAAAGCCAAGCAGAAAAATTCTTTGACTATTTGGTCGCAACCGATGGTGAACTTCTCCGCCTGATCGGTATTAGTAACGGATTCGAACATGATTATGAGTTTGGATATATTAACTCGTATAGTGAAACTGAATATCCAAATACCACTGAATATTATGAAGCTAAGGACGATGTGCAGATCGCTCTTGTTGAAGAAATGATGTTATTATTGGACAGCACAATTGCCACTTTGACTGATACCGAAACGGGAGATATGATTGATTTTATTGCATCATTGATTCCACTGGATTTAATTATCTCCTCTGGTGAACTTGACATTACTCTTTTACAAATGCAAGATTTTCTTGCCAGCCTTGTTACAGTTTTAAAAGCTCAGGATCAAGGCGGAATGATGTTACTTAACTCGTTCTTGGATTTCTTGGTATCTGAAGATGTGTTTGATAATTATGCAATTATGCAAACCGAGGTTAGGACTTATTACACTTCAGAATATGGAGCCGATTATTATAATATCTATGAATTTTTAGATGATCCATATGAAGAGTATTCACAAGTTATTTTCTTTTCAGGTTTACTATACGATTTTATGAATCAAACAAACCTAACTATGGTTCAAACGATGATTACTTCTGCCTTTACCTTTATGAAAACAACTAATGCTATGGCAGTTTCCGGTATGACGATTGACCAAATAAACGCTATGGAAACTAATGTCAATACTATGATTACCCAGGTACTAAGTCTTGCAGGCACTGTTAAGACATATGATGTAGATACTTTGACAGCAGATGAAATAGATGATATTTTAATGCTCATGGAGTTATTCTCAAACAATCAAGTTGAATAAATAGATTTATCTTTCAATTAAAATGTTTTAATATGCAGGAATAAAGCCGTCTGTAAATTGACGGCTTTATTTATTGATTGTCGTTCTTTATATGTTGGAATTAAGCACAAAATAGGGTATAATAATAATCAGCAAACAAAAGTATTATTTTGTTAATATGATGTGATTAGTATTACGCGAAAGGCGAAAGGCTATGCAGAAACTTTGGAATCGTAATTTTACCATTCTAACTATTGGGTCATTTGTTTCTGCTTTAGGCAGCTTTAGTTCTGGCATTAGTTTTGGCATCTTAATATATCGCGAAACAGGATCCCCCTTAACCCTGGCATTATTCACGGTTGCTAACATTATTCCAAGGATGATAACTGGGTTTTTAGCTGGTCCATTTATCGATCGTCATTCGCGGATAAAGATTATATATATGCTTGATTTTGTAACTGCTTTCTCTTTTATGGTTGTCTCTGCAATTTTATTTTCAGGTTTTTTTAATGTAATTATCTTTACTGTTTTAGCAGCTTTTTTTGGGGTTATTGACACCATATACCAAATTGCTTTTATGAGTTTATTTCCAGAAGCTATCCCCCCCGGTCAACATTCAAAAGCCTATTCAATTGCCAGTATTATTTGGCCGATATCTGCGGCTATCATTTCGCCGATAGCAGCATATATGATTGAGAACTTTGACCATGGAATTGCCCTTTTAATGGCTTTTAACTCCTTAATGTATTTAATTGCGGCAATTGTCGAGATTAAAGTAAATATTAAAGAGGTTTTAAATAATTCGCCCGGTAAGCGCCTTCAATTTATCGAAGATCTCCGTGAGGGGTTTAAATATTTTAGGTATGAGAAAGGCATTTTAGGAATTGGTATTTTGTTCGCTTGTTTTTCATTTGGATATGCGGCTCATGACCTTTTGACTTTGCCATTTTTTATGACTAGTAATGTATTTACCATTCAAGACTATTCCTTTATCATTACTGCAAGTTCAATCGGACGTGTAATTGGAGCTTTAATTCATTACTCATTTAGTTATCCGCCGGAAAAACGATTTGTTATTGCTATTTTTGTTTACTTCATCGTTGAAGCAATCAACGCTTCTTATTTATTTTTACCATTTGTATTTATGATTATCTTAAGTTTTACTATCGGTTTTTTAAGTGTCACTTCATACACAATTAGAATTAGTGCTACTCAAGCATATATTCCTTCATATATGCGGGGACGAATTAATTCAACTCATAATCTGCTTTGGAATATCGGGACAATAACTGGAGCATTAGTCATTGGCTTCATTGCTCAATATACAAACTACGATTATCGTATTATCATGTTAATCGGAACTACAATCTCGATTATGGCAATTGTCGTAATTCCTATTAGAATGCACCGTGAATTTAAAAAGATTTATAATGCAAAAATATAAAAGGAGAAAATTATGCTAAAATTCATCAACACGCAAAATGCACCAGCTGCAGTAGGGCCTTATTCTCAAGCCGTCTTAGCAGGAAATACCCTTTATGTTTCTGGACAGATCCCGTTTGTGGCCGAAACCATGACGGTTGCTGGCCCAGACATTTCGTCGCAGACTCAACAATCATTAAAAAACATTAAAGCCATCATCGAACAAGCAGGATTTGAAATTACAGATATCGTTCGGTGTACCGTTTTCATGCGAAATATGAATGATTTTTCCACAATGAATAGTGAGTATCAAGCTTTTTTTGCAGACCATAAACCAGCTCGCGCAGCTGTCGAAGTATCTAGACTTCCTAAAGATGTTTTAGTCGAAATTGATGCCATCTGTGTAAAGTGCTAATTATACTTACTTACTGATATGAAGCATAGCATTTACCTTGTAAGGCTTTTTTCGGTTGCTGAAAGCGCTTGACAAAACCGACCATCTTGGATAGAATGAATCAGGAAATAGTGGCTATTTTTCTTGCCTTTTTGCACTATATACCGAAGATGCATCGAATTTGGTTTAAATCGCTACAACAGGGTAGCGATAAAATACATACAGGAGGAATTTATGAATCAGAAAATTTTTATTGTCGGAGCAAAACGTTCACCAATCGGCTCTTTTCTTGGCTCTTTTAAGGATTTAACACCGGTCGATTTGGGAGTTCAAGTCTTACAACAATTATTAACTGAAACCCATGTCCCGGTTGATAAAATTGATGAGGTAATCATTGGTAATGTTCTTTCCGCTGGGGTTGGTCAAGGAATCGGACGGCAAATTGCCATCAAATCCGGTGTGCCCATTGAAGTCCCAGCCTATTCAGTTAACATGGTTTGCGGCTCGGGTATGAAAGCAGTGATGAATGCTGTGGCTGCTATCAATGCGAAAATGGCCAACATCATCGTTGCCGGAGGGGTAGAGTCGATGAGCCAAGCCCCATTTTTGGTTCCGGGAAAAGTTCGCGATGGCTTTAAAATGGGCGATATGAATGTTATTGATGATATCTTAGTAGATTCATTAGTCGATGCCTTTAGCAAAACTCATATGGGAATTACCGCAGAGAACATCGCTGAAAAATATAGCATTACCCGTGCTGAACAAGACGAGTTTGCTTTGAGCTCTCAAGCCAAAGCCATTGCGGCTGTTGACTCAGGCAGATTTGCTGATGAAATTGTGCCTATCACTGTAAAAAACCGAAAAGAAACAATTATCGTATCTCATGATGAATATCCGAATCGAACAACATCATCAGAGAAAATGGCTAAATTAAGACCGGCTTTCAAAAACGATGGATCAGTCACTGCCGGAAACGCTTCTGGCATCAACGATGGGGCTTCTTTTACCATCATTGCAAGCGAAGCGGCAGTCATACAATATCAACTGCCAGTCATCGCGGAAATCATTGCTGTGGGGCAAGGAGGCGTTGACCCCAACTATATGGGCCTTGGTCCTGTGCCGGCAATCCGAAATGTTCTTAATAATGCTGATATGAAATTATCAGATATGCAGTTGATTGAGTTAAATGAAGCTTTTGCTTCCCAAAGCCTTGGCGTTATTCATGAATTAATTGAAGAACATAAAATATGCCGCGATGATTTGTTAGCAATTACCAATGTTAACGGAGGAGCCATTGCTCTTGGCCATCCGGTTGGAATGTCTGGAAACCGCATAATCGTCACATTGCTTTATGAAATGATACATCGAAATGTTACTTATGGATTAGCAAGTCTTTGTATCGGCGGCGGAATGGGAACCGCAGTGATCATTAAACGCGTTTAAATCGAAAGAAGGAGAAAAGGATGAAATTAACTGATAAAGTTGCTATTGTAACCGGTGGTGCTAAGGGAATCGGCATGGAAATTGCCAAGGCGTTTGCGGCCGAAGGCGCAACTGTCATTGCAGCCGATATGGGAACAATGCAATATCAAGCCGATAATGTCGAATACTATCATCTAAATGTAACTGATGTTGAAGGATGCAAAGCATTTTACGATTACGTTTGTGAAAAATATGGAAAAATTGATATTTTAGTAAATAATGCAGGGATTGTAAAAGATTCAATGACACGGAAAATGACTGATGAACAGTGGGATGCGGTTATAAACGTTAACTTAAAAGGGGTTTTTAATTTAACTAGGTATGTTGGTCCCCAAATGGAGCAAATTGGAAAAGGTTCTATCATCAATATTTCCTCTGTTGTTGGTGTTTTTGGAAATATTGGGCAAGCAAATTATGCTGCTTCTAAAGCGGGAATTATTGGTTTGACAATGACATGGGCAAAGGAATTTGCTCGTAAAGGTGCCGCTATTAGAGTGAATGCTATTGCCCCGGGTTATGTTCTCACCGATATTTTAAAAACCGTTCCAGAAGAATTGCTTCAAAGTTTTGCAAAAATGACGATGCTTGGCCGATTGGGACAACCCGAAGAAATCGCTCAAGTGGCTTTGTTCTTAGCATCGGATGACTCATCGTATATTACGGGTCAAACAATAAATGTCAATGGTGGCATGCGCCTGTAAAAATACGGTTCTAAATTTCCGTTTTTTAGGCATAAACGACCATCGGCTCTTCCGGGGGTCGTTTTTTCACGGAAAGTTTTTACAGTCTTTTATATTCAAGTGAAAGAGAGATTCAAACAGTCAAAACAAGCAAAAAATAATTCACAATGAAAGCGTTTTATGATATCATTAATACTAGTAGAAGGGGTGAATAATTTGCGAATCTTCAAGCATCCGATTTTAGATTTTCCGAAAAAAAAAGTAATTCATTTTCAATTTGACGGTGTTGAATTCTCTGGAGTAGAAGGCGACACAATCGCATCAGCGTTATATGCTAATGGTATAAAAAAATTAAGCGAAAGTGTTGAACGGCATCGGGCACGAGGATTATATTGTGCCATCGGCAATTGTTCTTCTTGTTACATGACAGTTGATCATATTCCAAATATAAAGACATGTGTCACCCCGCTTTCCGAAGGGATGATTGTTGAAAGTCAAATCGGGAAAGGAGTCATCCGATGACAAACAAAGAATTGATTATTGTCGGGGGAGGACCTGCAGGTTTGGCAGCCGCCTATACAGCTGCCAAAACAGGATGTCACGTTCTTTTAATTGACCGAAATCCACAAATGGGTGGTCAGTTAATCAAACAGACGCATAAATTTTTTGGATCCGAAAAACAATTTGCTAAAACTCGGGGATTAAACATAGCAAAAAAACTTATTTCTGATGTGGAAACATGTTCAGACCGTATTGAAATTATATGTGATGCCACTGTTGTTGGCTTATATGCTGACCAAGTGGTGAACGTTTTACACAATGAGAAATATTATAAATATCATTTTGATGCCTTGATTATTGCCACGGGCGCGGGCGAAAAAATGTTGGCTTTTGAGAACAATGACTTACCAGGAATCTATGGGGCTGGAGCTGTCCAAACTTTAATGAATTTGTACGGTGTATTGCCAGGACAAAATATTGTCATGGTTGGTAGCGGAAATATTGGATTAATCGTTAGTTATCAATTGATCCAAGCCGGAGTTCACGTGAAGGCTTTGCTAGAAGCCGCGCCAAAAATCGGAGGATATAAAGTTCACGCTTCTAAGCTGCGCCGCTTAGGTGTCGATATTCTAACTCAGACCACAATTCAAAGAGCAATCGGTAATGGGTGTGTTAACCAAATTGAGACTATTGAACTTGATGATTCTTGGAAGCCAATTAAAGGAACAGAAAAACTCATCGACGTTGATGCTGTTTGTATCGCTGTTGGATTATCGCCATTATACCAATTATTAGCAATGGGCGGTGCTGAATTAAAATATGTTCCAGAACTTGGAGGTATGGTTCCAATTGTTGATGGCTTACATCAAACCACGATTAATAATATATTTGTTGCTGGTGATGTTGCCGGAGTAGAAGAGGCTTCAAGCGCCATTGTCGAAGGATATCTTTCTGGTCTTGCAGCAGCTGCTAAAATTGGATACCAACAACCTGACTACCAAAAAAGCATTGCTGATTACCAACAACAATTAAAGAATCTGCGTAGCGGTCCTTTCGGAGCCAAAATCAGGGCTGGATTAAAGAAAGTCGAGGCAAAAACCAATGCTTGATAAAACTGGAGTGGCAACACCCGAACAAGTTAAATCCCGGTTTCCCCAACCGGAACAACTGTTAAAACCAAAAGCTATTATTGAATGTTATGAAGACATACCATGTAATCCTTGTAGTACTAGTTGTCCTTTCCATGCCATTGAAATCGGTGATGATATCAATAATCAGCCTCAGTTAAATGTAGATTTATGTACTGGCTGTGGTATCTGTGTGACTAGCTGCCCTGGGTTGGCGATTATGACGGCAGAGATAAGAAATAATCTAGCAATATTCAAAATCCCTTACGAATTTTTGCCCTATCCAGAACCAAATAGTATTTGGAATGGTGTGAACCGGGATGGAAAAGTAATTTGTGATGCGAATATAGTAAAAGTATTATTAACGAACAAACAGGATAAAACGGTTCTTGTGACCGTATCAGTCGATAAGAAGTATCTATACGACTTCGTGACGGTGAGGAACAAAAATGAATAAAAAAGATATTATCATATGTCGTTGCGAAGACATTAATCTCGAACAAATCCATGATCTTCTGGATCAAGGATATACCACTATTGAAGATATTAAGCGGTTATTACGAATCGGCATGGGCCCATGTCAGGGCAAAACCTGTGGATTATTATTACAACAAGAGATTGCTCGTTACCTAAAATGTAAAACTGAGGAAGTAGCCCTTCCAAAGATTCGTCCCTTAGTCACAGGTGTAAAACTTAAGGCTATTGTGGAGGGGACAAAAGATGAACGCTAATATAGTCATAATCGGTGCAGGAATCAGTGGGACGGCAATTGCTTATTATTTGGCAGCAAAAGGGATGAAGGATATCGTTGTTGTCGATAAAGGCTATCTAACAAACGGAGCCACGGGACGATGCGGGGCTGGAATTAGACAACAATGGGCAACTAAAATGAATTGCATCATGGCGAAAAAAAGTGTGGAGTTTTATGAAAAGGCTAATCAAACACTTAAATATCCTGGTGATATTGAATTCAAACAAGAAGGATATTTAATTGTTGCTGTAACCCCTGAAGAAGATGCGCAATTCAGTAAAAACGTAGAGCTGCAAAATTCATTAGGCATCAAATCACGCAAAATCACTAAAGAAGAAGCCAAAGAAATTGTTCCTCACATTAATACCGATATGTTCATCAGTGCGACCTTTTGTCCTACTGATGGCCACATCAACCCTTTCAAGGCTAATGATGCCTTCTATCAAGCGGCAAAAAGATTGGGTGTATCCTTCTACTTTCATGAAGCAGTCCAATCAATTCAAACAGTAAATCACAAGGTTGTTAGTGTGACAACCGATAAGCATACATTTGAAACGAATAAAGTGGTTAACGCTGCCGGTGGTTTCGCACATGAAATAGGATTAATGGCGGGTGTTCCAATTCCCGTGTATCCAGAAAAACATGAGATTTTGGTAACCGAGCCAATCGAAAAGATTCAAGGCCCAATGGTAATGTCATTTGGAAAGAATCTTTATTGCCAACAGGTCCCACAGGGTAGTTTTGTTATGGGACGTGGAACTCCAGGAGCTTTGCATAATCATGATATCGAATCAAGTTGGGAATTTTTAGACGAGATGGCAAAAACGGTTGTTGCATTTCTCCCAGTTGTCGGCGAATTACGTGTCATCCGACAATGGGCAGGATCATATAATATGTCCCCTGATCGACAACCAATTCTTGGTACTGTTGATGAATGTGAAGGCTTTTACGTAGCTTGTGGTTTTTCTGGGCACGGATTTATGTTTGCACCAATAACAGGGTTATTATTATCCGAAATCATCCTTAATCAGCCCACTAGTATTGATATGACGGAACTATGTATGAACCGTTTCAAAAATCAGAAAACCATCGAAGTTGAAAAATCGGTGGTATAACGAAGGAGAAATAAAAAATGGCAATGTATCCTTATCAAACTGAACCGCTTTCCGATTTTTCAATTCCTGAAGTACGTGATTTATACACCAAGGCGCTACAAACTGTTCGTAAAAATCTTGGCAAGACTTATCCTCTTATTATTGGTGGAAAGCGATTATTTACTGGTAAATTGATTGAATCCAGAAATCCTGCTTTTGATCAAGAAGTGGTTGGTCAAGTTCATCAAGCAACCATTGAAGATGCTGAAATGGCGATGAAAGAAGCACTTACTGCTTTTGAAACATGGAAAAAAACCCCAGCTACTTCCCGAGCTAATGTATTGTTTAAAACTGCCGCGATTTTACGGAAAAACAAACATGAGTTCAGTGCTTTAATGACGATTGAGGGTGGAAAACCTTGGGTTGAGGCCGATGCTGATACAGCAGAAGCAATTGATTTTTTGGAGTATTACGGTCGTCAAATGTTATCATTGGAACGAATTGATGATGTGGTATTAAGTCGCCGAAATATGGAGCGAAATGAATATAAATATATTTCTCTTGGGGTAGGAGCCATTATCACACCTTGGAATTTCCCGTTGGCAATTCTAACAGGTATGACTTCAGCGGCCATTGTTGCTGGGAATACGGTTTTACTTAAACCGGCTTCAGTCACTCCTTGTATTGCATACAAGCTAGTTGAAGCCATGGAACAGGCCGGTCTTCCTGCCGGTGTTTTAAACTATATTCCAGGATCAGGGTCAGAAATTGGCAACTATATTGTAAATCACCCGAAAACTCGTTTTATCTCTTTCACGGGCTCAAAAGAAGTCGGAATGGGAATTTATGAACAAGCAGCTAAAGTTCAACCAGGACAAATTTGGTTAAAAAGAGTAATCGCGGAAATGGGTGGAAAAGATGCCATAGTAGTTGATAGTGGTGTCGATATTGACATGGCAGCTGATGCGATTGTAAAAGCCGCATTTGGATACTCGGGGCAAAAATGTAGCGCTTGTTCACGGGCAATCATTCATCAAGATGTATATGATGCTGTTGTTAAACGTATTGGCGAATACACAAAAGCATTGAAATTTGGAGATCCAATCGACCACGCTACTCAAGTTGGCCCGGTAATCGATAAAAAGGCCTTTGCCAAAATCAGCGATTATATTCAAATTGGCCAAAGAGAAGGAAAGTTGTTGGTCGGTGGTAAAGCTTCAAGTGATAAAGGCTGGTTTATTGAACCAACGGTTTTCGTAGATCTTGATCCGAAAGCACGAATCATGCAAGAAGAGGTTTTCGGACCATTCCTATCGGTTTGTAAGGCAACGTCTTTTGAAGATGCATTAGCAATCGCTAATAATACTGAATTTGGTCTAACTGGGGCTTTAATATCCACTAATCGTGCTCATCTTGATCGGGCCCGAGAAGATTTCCATGTTGGTAATCTATATTTAAACCGGAAATGTACAGGTGCAATTGTTGGTTATCAACCTTTTGGAGGTTTTAATATGAGTGGAACTGATTCCAAAGCTGGTGGACCAGATTATTTAGTCTTACACATGCAAGGCAAATCAATTAGCGAAGCGTTTTAAAACAAAAAGATGGTTTAAAACCCATCTTTTTTTTCGTTAGGAAAACTTAAAAAAAAACACATTATAGTATTGTGTTGCACACAGTACTGTGTTATAATTGATTTCAAGGAGGTGTCAGGATGAATTCACAGTTTAAACGAGGAATCATCGAATTATGTGTTTTATCGGAGCTTGTCGGCGATGATATGTATGGATATATGGTCATTAATAATATTTCAAGTCACCTTGACGTTAATGAGAATACTATTTATCCTATTTTGCGTCGCTTGACAATTGATGGTTATTTTTCTACTTATCTGGAAGAATCAAATCAAGGAGCACCCCGTAAATACTATCGAATTACTGATTCGGGGTTTCAATACTACATGGAATTGCGGAATGAGTGGGACCGCTTCATCGGCGGTGTATATGAAATATTAAACCAAGGAGGAAAGAAAAATGAAGAAATACTTAGAAAATTTGAAGAACGAACTGCAAAAACAAAAAATCGAAAAACAGGAAATTGAGGAGATCATTAGAGATCACGAAGAGATGATTAATGAGGCACTTGCAGAAGGCTTGTCAGAAACGGAAATTGTCGATAAATTTGGTGAACCAGAAAGAGTCGCTAAGGATATCGCTGACTCAAATCACGTAAAAGACACTCAAGAAAATAAAAAATTCAGCATGGCAACAGCATGGAAGACAATAAAAGTTGACTCGATAATTTCAAGTGCAATTATCAGTTTATTGAGTGAAGACATTACCTATGAAACTGTCAATGAAGATGAGATCACTATTTATTATGATGGAAATGAAGATATGTCTTTATATGATGTGTCTTTTGAAAATGGTATTTTCAATTTCAAAAGACGCCAAGAATTTGGCAGAATATTTTTCAAAAAACACAATAGTGATATGCAATTCCTTGTGAAATTTCCCAAAAAAATCGAAATTCATGAGTTCAAACATTCATCTGTAAGCGGTGACATAACCGTCAAAGGAATAATTGGCGATACTATAGGAGTATCCACTACGAGCGGCGACATTTCTGTAAATGGCATTGTAACTAAAACAGGGAAAATTTCATCTGTAAGTGGTGACATTGTAATGAACCGATGCATAGTAGAAACCCTAAGTATCAACACGGTTAGTGGTGATATGGATGTTGATAATCTTGCAATCAATGAGGAGTTGCGCATTGATAGTGTTAGTGGCGATGTTGAAATTAACAACACTGAAACAAAAAGAACTGCTTTCAAAACAGTAAGTGGTGATATGCAGGGAAGCGAATTTTATCCTGGTGAGATTACATTTTCATCAGTAAGTGGGGACGTCGATATCCGCAATCAAGATCAAAGCAAGATTATCAAAGTCTTGAAAAAAAGTTCCGTAAGTGGTACAATCCAAATTAATAACATTCAACGCAATAAAAATTAGTTAAAAACCAATTTGGGGGAGAAAGCTATGGATGTCATGATACAAAAGTTTCACGAAGCAATCATTAAACAGAAGGCCTATAATTATGTTTTGTATTTAACTGGATGGGATTCAGCCACCGAAGCACCACATGGTTCGTTTGCACGACGAGCAGAAATGCTAGGAATTATATCCCAAGAGGCTTTCCGTTTAATTATTTGCCCAGAATACCAAGAGATTGTCAATATGCTTTTTGCCAGAATTGACGAATTGGACGATGTAACTCGAAGAGAAATAAAAAAAGCCAAAAAGGCTTTAGATAAAATCGTTAAGATTCCGGAAAATGAGTATGTCGGATACCAAAAATTAATAAGTCTAACTCAAGTGGTTTGGGAAGACGCAAAAGCAAATAATGATTATAATTCATTCAAAACGAATCTTGCGGAAATAATTCAATATAACAAACGCTTCATAAAGTATTATGGTATCGATGATCTTCCATACAACATCTTACTCGATGAATTTGAGGAAGATATGACCATGAAGGATTACGATCAATTATTTAATCTATTAAAGGCAGAACTTGTTCCCTTTGTAAAAGAAGTAATTGCTGCTCAAAAATCTCAAGAAAAACCTTTTGAAACGGCTTTCTATCCCAAAGATAAACAAATGCAATTCAGCGATAAACTGATGAATATTATGGCATTTGATCGTTCTCGTGGATTGCTAAAAACTAGCGTTCATCCGTTTACATGGAACACTTCACCGTCGGATGTCAGATTGACGACCCACATTTTGGAAAATACGGTGTTTTCGTCGGTGTTTTCCACCATTCATGAACTTGGGCATGCAACATATGAACAGCAAATTGATGAAAAATGGGATAACACTTTGTTATCTGGTGGAACATCTAGTGGCATACACGAATCACAATCACGGTTTTATGAAAACATTATTGGTCGGTCGAAGGAGTTTTGGAATACTCATCTTGCGGATATGCAAGCGATATTTCCTGAGCAACTTGCTGGGGTTACCGTCGATGATGTCATTATCGCAATCAATAAAGTTCAGCGTTCATTCATTCGAACTGAAGCTGATGAATTGACATATTCACTCCATGTCATGGTTCGCTATGAACTGGAAAAACGGATTTTTTCCGAAGAAATTTCCGTTGATGATCTGCCAAAAATATGGAATGAATTAATGGTCGAATATTTAGGAATTGAACCACAGACAGATACAGAAGGAATTCTTCAAGACGTCCATTGGAGCGAAGGGATGTTTGGGTATTTTCCCACCTATGCTCTTGGCTCAGCATTTGCGGCGCAAATATACTACACTATGAAAAAAGAACTAGATATTGAAGCGATTCTTAGCGAACCAACTTTGGGGAAAATTAATGCTTGGTTAAAAACGAAAATTCATCAATACGGGTCAAGTAAAACTGCTAAAGAAATTCTTAAAGAAGTCACCAACGAAGATTTCAATCCTGAGTATTACCTTCGCTATCTTAAGGAAAAATATACAGCACTCTATTTACAAAAAGAAGTCCATTAGGACTTCTTATTTTTTTGACACATGGATATAAAATATTTATGTACCGAGTCATCATTTGTCAACTCGGGATGAAAAGCAGTGACAAGTTGCTGATTTTCTCGTGCTGCGACGATGTGGTCATTAACGATAGCGAGAATTTCTGTTTTTCCAAAAATACTATCGATATAGGGGGCGCGGATAAATACCATAGGAATGATTCCCAAATCAGCAAAGTGACCTTCACAAGCAAAACTGCCTAATTGTCGTCCATAAGCGTTTCGTTTAGCTCGAATTGACATTGTTTGAAATCCAAGTTTGTCAGTTCCGGATATTTGTTTTGCTAGCAGTAACAATCCCGCACATGTTCCAAATACTGGAAGTCCAGAAGTAATCAAAGATAATAACGGTTCAAATAGTTTTAAGTCAGTTAATAATTTGACCATGGTCGTGCTTTCGCCACCAGGAAGAATTAATCCTTCCATTGGCTGATCCAAATCTTTTGCTTGACGAATTTGGAAATGCTTAACATGAAGACGATCCAAAGTCATCTCGTGTTCACGAAATGCGCCTTGGATAGCAAGAATACCAATAGGCATTATTTATTTTCCCCGTTCTTCCATAATCAATTTAATTTCTTGTTCGTTGATACCAACCATTGCTTCACCAAGATTTTCCGAAATTTTAGCCAGTAATTGAGGGTCATTATAGTTGGTTACAGCTTGGACTATCGCTTGTGCTCTTGCGGCTGGATTTCCGGATTTAAAAATACCTGATCCAACAAAAACACCTTCGGCCCCCAGTTGCATCATTAAGGCGGCATCGGCAGGAGTGGCAATTCCGCCAGCAGCGAAATTTACAACCGGTAATTTATGATTTTCATGAACATATTTTAACAAATCATATGAGACAGATAATTCTTTTGCGGCTTCGTATAGTTCGTCTTCTGATAGTGAACCTATCTTACGAATTTCATTTTGTATTAGACGCATGTGCCGGACGGCTTGAATAATATCGCCAGTTCCAGGTTCACCCTTGGTTCTGATCATTGATGCGCCTTCAGATATCCTTCGCAAGGCTTCACCAAGATTGCGGGCACCACAAACAAACGGAACTTGAAATTTGGTTTTATCGATATGATATATGTCATCAGCTGGTGACAAAACTTCGCTTTCATCAATATAATCAATTTCAATTGCTTCTAATATTTGTGCTTCGACAAAATGACCGATTCGTACTTTTGCCATGACGGGAATAGAAACAGCATTTTGGATTGCCTTTATCATTTTTGGGTCACTCATCCGTGATACTCCGCCAGCGGCTCGAATATCCGCCGGGATTCGTTCTAAAGCCATTACTGCACAAGCACCTGCAGCTTCAGCGATTTTTGCTTGCTCGGGCGTAGTGACATCCATTATGACTCCCCCCTTTAACATCTGAGCTAGGGCTTTGTTAAGCACATAACGATTGGTTTCCATACGTATTCCTCCTGTAAATATTGACATTATTTCGTCTTTCGTATATCATTATAGTGCAAACTGATATTAAATAAAGTACCAGAAACGCTTATTATAACAATACCAGATTGGAGAACTGATGAAATGCTGACTATGTTTTTAGATCGACAATCAAAAACTCCATTATATGAACAACTTTATCTAAGAATCCGTCGGATGATAGAAGAAGGAAAATTGATTAGCAATACGAAGATGCCTTCAAAACGAAAACTAGCGACTAATCTCAGTTTGAGTGCAATAACTGTAGACAACGCCTATCAGCAATTGGTGGCAGAAGGATATTTACGATCAATCCCTAAAAGTGGATTTTATGTAGAAAAGCTTTTGATTTCAGCAAAGAAAAATGACGCAAATATTTATCTTGGCCCAGACGATAAAGAAGAACAATCAAGTCCAAAGTCTTTATATGATTTTAAGACAAATATTATTGATTGGCATCTTTTTCCCTATGATACTTGGATTAAACTAAGCAAAGAGATCTTATCACAACCAAGTTTCCCCTTAGTCAATGAAAGCGATTTGCAAGGCTGTTTAGGATTACGAAAAGCGATTGCAAAATATTTGGCTTCTTACCGGGGAATTCAAGCGGAACCTGATCAGATAGTTATTGGAGCCGGATCAGAATATTTACTTGGTTTAGTTATTCAAATGATCGACAAAAACCAAATTGTTGGTTTGGAAAATCCCGGATATGGGAAAATTGCCCGTACATTCAAAAGTCACGAGGTTAAAACCATCCCAATTTCTCTGGATGAGCAAGGTTTACGGTGTGATGAATTAGAAAAAAGCCAAGCATCAGTGATTCATATTACGCCTTCGCATCAATTTCCTTTAGGAATTGTTATGCCAGTTGGTAGACGCCTAGAGTTGCTTAAATGGGCTGAAAAAGGGAAAAACAGGCTTATATTAGAAGACGACTATGATAGTGAATTTCGATTTTCAGGATTGCCGATTCCCGCCTTGCAAGGACTTGATCGTTTGGGAAAAGTCATCTATTTCAATTCCTTTTCAAAATCACTAGCCCCATCTTTGCGGATTGGTTATATGGTTTTACCAAGAAACATGATTGTTCACTTCCGGGAATCATTTAGTTCGTATGCATGTAGTGTTCCTAGTTTTGAACAAGCCATCCTTGCTCGTTTCCTTGACGATGGTTTTTTTGAACGTCATCTAAACAGAATGAGAAAAGTATATAAAAATCGACGGGATTATTTGATTAAAGCTTTGACAAACAGTACCTTAAATGAGTACCTTGAGATTAATAATTCCGATGCGGGATTGCATTTTATCATGAGAATTAGTAACGGGATGACCGAAACCGAGTTAATAAGGACGGCGTTAAAATCTGGGGTAATTGTCTATGGCGTTTCCGATTATTATCAAAGTATATCCGCATCCATTCCCAAAGCTATGCTTGTCATGGGATACTCGGGTTTAAGTAACACGTCAATAGACACGGCCATCAAAATTCTTGAAACGGCATGGGACAATGCAAAATAATCATTATTCTAAACATAATATCTTTTCCAAATATGCGTTTTTCAATGATATAATTCTTTTATATAGTCAGGAGATGCTTTAATGAAACAAAATGGATGGAAAAAAGAATATGAAGAATTAATAACAACTCTGAGAGCGGATAAAAACAATTACGCAATTCAGCTAGCCATCTCATTAATGAAAAAGAGTCCTGGGATATCGTATCATAGTTTGATGGTTGAAGGTCTCATCGGGATTGGCAATCTTGAATATGCTACAAAAATAGCTATGTCATTTACCAAATATATCATTGATGATCAAGAAGCTGTCGATTTTGCTAATATTACTCATGCAAATTTATTAACTGCTAGCGGAAAAATTATGGAGGCGTTTGAATATTATGAGGCGGGGTTGCGTCCAAGTGATACTATTGAATGTCCAAGAATAAATGCATATGGTACTATATGTCGCGAACTGGCGCTATCCCGTTTCGGAGAAGGGTTTTCTCCCGACCACTTATTGAACTGTTTGACATCCGCAAAAAGGAATAAAGATACGTTTTTAATTGCGCTTTCTTCGGCATATATTCTAATAGCAAAAACCTACTTAAAACAAGCGTTTGATTTTGAATTTGCACAACCGTTAATTGATAATATAGATCAAAATTCATATACTGGGTTAAAAGCGTTGGCATATATTGCGACTTTACTAAATGGATGTTACGACGATAATTATCAAGTCTTAATTATTGATTTAATTGTAAAACTAGTTCTTAGATGTGAAGGGGTTAAAGCCGGGTTTTTTCTTATTAGTGATTTTTTTGCTCGTCATCACAATCAAATTGGTGATTTAACAACCGGAAATGACTTTATTGGATGGATGAATAAATACTTGAAGCCCATTCAAGAATATCAGATACAACAGGACTCACTACTGTTTGCTAAATTGCCCGATGAACCATATATGAATTTGATGGACTGTGCTCATTGCGATGGCAGATGTTGTTATGATGGTGTATATATTACTGCGGCCGAGGAAGTGCAAATTAAAGATACAATTATCCGTTATCCAGAGTATTTCCAACAGATTCCACCTAATTTCACGGAAACTGGTGAATGGGGTTTTCTGTTCCATGGTAAGCGAACTATTCGTGTCCCCCACGAGTATACTGCAAATGATTTTCCATCACATTTTTTACATACAAAATGTATTTTTGCATATACCAATGGGGAATGTTCATTACAAAAAGTTGCCACTGATAAGGGTTATCATCCATGGAAGTTTAAACCAGCATCATGTTGGCAATTTCCATTAATCGGTCTTTTTAATGACAACGCGTTGGAACACCCTCATTACTTTGGTGTAAAGGACCCGGGATTTTGCGATGAAAAACATCCTGGCTATGTTTCATTTATGCCTTGTTCAAAAACAGTTCCAACGGGAAAGTCATGGAAAAATGTTTTTAAAAATGAGATTCAATTTTATATGTATAAATTAGAAAAGAAAACGAATCATAAGGACGATTTATGATGCTTAAAATAAACCAAATCTCACATGTTAACCCCATGTATAAACCGCTATATCATTTTTCTGCTCCTTACGGATGGTTAAATGATCCCAATGGTTTTTGTTATTTTCATGGAACTTGGCATTTATTTTATCAATATAATCCTAAAGCGGCAAGATGGGGTAAAATGAGTTGGGGACATGCACAAAGCAAAGACCTTGTGACTTGGACTAATTTACCAATTGCTTTGCGGCCAAACACAAAATATGAACGCTTTCTGGGTTGCTTTTCTGGTTCTGCAATTGTAAGAGATGAAATGATGTGGTTGATGTATACTGGAGTATCATATACAAAAAGCCAACAACTTATCGCTTTTAGTCGTGATGGGATTCATTTTGAAAAGATGGCAAAACCGGCAATCAATGCCACCAATCGACCTCCATTTTCTGGAAGAATGTCATTTCGAGATCCGAAAATATTTGTGGTTGACAATGAGATCTATGCCGTCATTGGAGCCGGATATAAGTGCGGGAGGCAAATTGCGTTATATAAAAGCAAAAACCAATGGGAATTTAACTTTATTGGCAGTATCCGTTCTGAGGGATTACGGACAATGGGAATATTTGAATGCCCTGACCTAATTATAGGGAAGAAAACTGATTTGTTAATATATAATGTTATTGATGAAAAGAAAACCAATAATTCCATCGTCAAAGAGCATATTAGCTTTATTGAAATTGGCAATGCCAACCTAAATCAAGGCACATTCACAGCGACATCGATGGCAGTTAAAATCGATTCGGGGGCAGATTTTTATGCACCTCAGACCGTTATTTCACCCGATGGCAGGATTATTTTAATTGCTTGGATGCAGTCATGGGGGAGAACGATTCCAACCGCAAAACTTGGACATGGGTGGGCGGGGATGATGACTATTCCTAGAGAGATTTCCATTATTGATGCGACACTTTTTCAGAAACCGGCGAAGGAAATATATGCCGCTTTTGACTCACAAAAAGCTAAAGTCGATTGTTTTATCAAAGAGGAAATCAGTTTTGATACCTTTTCAGGTAGTAGTTTTCTTTTACGAATCGCAATCAGTGAGGAATCAGATTTTGGTGTTAAGATACGTAAAGGAAACCAATGTGAAACGATTGTTAGGTATGAATATGGAACTGTTTTTGTCGATAGATCTCATTCGGGACACGCAATTAAAGGTAAAAATGGTCATGATAATGGTGCAATTAAAGCATGTTTCATCGGCAAGTTGACAACAGTCAAAATGGAAATATTTGTCGACATGTCATCGGTGGAAGTTTTTATTAATGATAAGTATGTGTTGTCTTCTACCATATATCCCTTCTCTGAATCAGAATCGATTGCTTTTTATTCAAAAAAAGGCATACACATGCAAGCTGAACTTTTTCATCCCAAAAAATAAAAGGCTATCTCAGAGATAACCTTTTTAATTTGACTCAACGATTTTGTAGAGATTAGCACGGCCAATTTTACCAGTTAAAACAATTATTCCTAACTTACGATATGCAAGCAAAACGCCTTCGACTGCTGTTTTTCCTAAATGAGTTATTTTCTGCATTGATTTCATTGTGAAGGGACTTATTAATTGGCTTGGAAGTAAAGAAATGTAGTCTTTCCGTTTATTTAAATGATAGAGGATGGGAGTTCCTTTTGGATATTGGTCAATTCGGTCAAATGATTTATGTTTCGATGTGACAATTGTTTTTGTACGATATTCGTCGACATCAACTAAAAAGATGATAAAATCCAAGTTGGGATGGCACAATAAATCGCGGATTTGTGCAAGCTGTTGACCAATTGCTAATGGCTGTCCCTTTCTAGGAGAATTTCTTTTTGGCGAAAGAACTCCCATTTCGTCAATCATATAGATTGTTTTATGATTGACAATTGGATAAACAATGGTAATGTGGTATTTCAAAAGTAGAGCTTCTAATTTGGTTTTTAAAGGGAAAAATGATCCGGTTTGGATTTCGATTATTGCCCCATCGAAAAAAATGTCGACGATATAGTGACCAATTTTAAATTCATGAGTAGCTTCATCGCTGGAAAAGTAGTACTTAATAGCGCGATGAAGTGTTTTTTCTTTTTGCGTACCAATACTTTGGTATGCCAAAGAAGATGGGTTATGAATATTACCAAAAGATGGAGGGTTGATCATGTTATCACCTAACTTTATTGTATCAAAAAAGACAGCTAATGACAGCAAGAAATAAATATTGATACGAAATCTAACAATATTTGGGTTGAGAATGAAAATCTGTGGTCTTTCTGACCTTGACAACTGGGCCGCTTGACTATATAATGAACATAGATATTACGGGATTAAGAAGGGAGGAAATAAGGTACCAAACGAACGGGGATTTAGGCGATGGGTTTTCCTTTGACACGCCGGTTCGTCTAAACCGACCGATGAATTCTTTATAAGTGTTATACAAGTATTTTACTAGAATGCGTTGCTTGGGATACATCAAGACGGAAAGTCCGATGATCCGGCAAACACTCCCAAATATTACTTCATGATGCCACCCCTCATAGGATCTTCCAATCGGATGGTTTTTTGTCGATTATAAGGGAGGAACATTATGACACTAGAATCAATGATACAAAAATACCCAGCTTCACCAGAGTACTTGGTCGAAGCGTTACGTGATTATCAGATGGCGAAAAACGATCATTCCGTTACAGAATCGGAAATCGTGAAGATAGCCAAATACTTTAACGTTACAGAGAGTAAAGTCTGCAGCGTTGTTTCTTTTTATTCATTTTTATCAGAAAAACCAAAAGGGAGATATGTTATCAGAATTTGTAGAGATGTCCCTTGTTTTGTGAATAAATCGGAATCAATTTTGAAAACATTGGAAACACGTTTGGGAATAAAACCAGGAGAAACGACACCTGACGGATTGTTTACTTTGGAATATACGGGATGTTTAGGCCAATGTGATCACGCTCCCGCTTTTCGAATCAACGATATGACTTATGTCGATTTAACTCCAGACAAAGTAAAAGCGATTCTGTCAGAATACCGGGAGGAAAAATCATGATCGAGAAGAAAATAATATCAAAACGGTTTGATAAGATTGATCCGTATTCAATAGCTGATTATATCGCCACTGGTGGTTATAAATCATTAGCCAAGGCGATGGCTGGACAACGGATTAATATCTTAAGTGAAGTCGAAAAATCAAGGCTTCGCGGTCGCGGCGGGGCGGGATTTCCCGTTGCCATCAAAATGATGGCACTTGCCAAAGAAGCAGCCTTAGTAAAATATATAGTATGTAATGCAGATGAAGGCGAACCGGGAAATTTCAAGGATCGAGCAATAATGGAAAAGGATCCTCATTCCATTTTGGAAGGTATGATTATTACCGCTTATGCAACTAGAGCTACTAAAGGATATATTTATATCCGTTGTGAGTACGATAAACCTATCGAAATAATGAGACATGCTGTTGAAGAAGCGCGGAAAAATCATTTTTTGGGTCAAAAAATTGATAAAATTGATTTTGATTTCGATATTGAAATTCGGCTCGGAGCCGGTTCTTATGTTTGCGGTGAAGAATTTGCATTATTGGAATCAATTGAAGGAAAAACAGGACGAACAAGAGTAAAACCACCATTCCCAACATCAGTAGGACTATTTGGTAAACCGACTGAAATCAACAATGTCGAAACATTTGCCAATATTCCCGTTATTATTGGAATGGGTGGCGATGAATTTGCCAAAATTGGAACCAAGTCTTCAACGGGAACCAAGTTACTTAGTCTTTCGGGCAATGTTAATAACAAGGGAGTATATGAAATTCCGTTTGGCGTACCAATTAAAACGGTAATCGATGAATTGGGTGGCGGTGTTCCTGACAGCCGCGCCTTAAAAATGGTTCAGCTTGGTGGCGCTTGCGGTCCAATCATTCCTCGATACCTTTTGGATATGATAATTGATTTCGACCGTTTTGATGAATTTGAATCAAAAACGGGTTCAGGAGCAATCATTGTTATGGACGATCGTTGTGATATCTTTGACATTCTCCTTCGCAATGTTACTTTTTTCAAGCACGAGTCATGTGGAAAATGTGCACCTTGCCGTGAAGGTCACAATCAATTAGAGCGTCTTCTTCGTAAATTTGTCGATCGAAAGGCCACTATCACTGATCTTATTTCGATTGAATCGTTGGCACGAGTTATGCATCAAACTTCTTTATGCGGATTAGGACAAACTTCGCCAACATCGATTATTTCGACGCTTCGTTATTTCCGGGATGATTATATTGACCGGTTAGAATCGTTGGAGGTATGATGAAAATGATGGTAAATTTAAAAATAAATAATATTGATGTAACTGTCCCCGAGAATACTACCATTCTTGACGCCGCAAAAGCATATAATATTTCAATTCCGACTTTGTGTTACTATCCCGATTTGCGGATTAATTCTGATTGTCGGATTTGTTCGGTTGAAATAGTTGGCAAAAAAGGGCTTTCCACTTCATGCTCTACAATTGTTCAAGAGGGAATGCAGGTAAAAACCCATACACCACGAGTCATTAATGCGAGAAAAACAATCACTGAATTATTGTTAGCTAATCATGATGCTGATTGTACTGCTTGTGCAAAAAATATGAACTGCGAACTCCAAAAACTGGCAAATGTACTAGGAATTGATGAAAATCGGTTTGAACGAGTTCTTGAAGTTCGACCCATTGATGATCATAATCCATCATTGTTACGTAATCCTAACCGTTGTATTAAATGTGGAAGATGCATCGATGTTTGTCGCAATATTCAAGGAGTGAATGTTCTTGAACCATTGAACCGTGGACATGAAATTATAATATCTCCACCATTTGGAAAATATCTTACTGATGAGTTTTGTACATTCTGCGGACAGTGCTCTAGTGTTTGTCCGGTTGGAGCAATCATTGAAAAAGATGAGACCGCTGCTGTTTGGAATGTACTACATGACCCGCAAAAACATGTTATTGTTCAAGTGGCTCCGGCAATTCGGGTTTCATTAGGAGAAGAGTTAGGTCAAAAAGCAGGGACTATAGTAACGGGAAAATTAGTCTCCGCTTTGAAACTGTTAGGATTCACAAAGGTTTTCGATACAGACTTTACGGCAGATTTAACCATTATCGAAGAAGGAAACGAATTAATTAAAAGAATTACCACCGGCGGAGTATTACCGATGATTACTTCATGTTGCCCGGGATGGATTAATTTTGCCGAAACCTATTATCCAGAAATTCTGGACCACCTATCCAGTTGCAAATCACCCCAACAAATGTTTGGTGCATTGGCAAAGACATATTACGCCCAAAAAGAAAACATTGATCCTGCAACAATATTTGTAGTTTCGATTATGCCTTGTACAGCCAAAAAATACGAGGCAAAACGACCGGAAATGGGCTCTACGGAAAATAATCTTGATGTCGATGTTGTTTTAACAACTCGTGAAATCGGGAAAATGCTAAGACAGATGGGTGTTGAATTTGAAAATCTTCCCGAAACTGAATTTGATGAACCGTTTGGAAAGACAACCGGAGCAGCAGCCATTTTTGGCACAACTGGTGGCGTTATGGAAGCGGCTTTACGGACGGTCTATGAGATTGTCAATAAAAAGCCATTAGAATCATTAGATTTTATGGAAGTTCGGGGCATGGAAGGGATTAAAGAAGCATCAGTTAACTTAGGCGGAAAAATCGTTAAAGTAGCTGTAGCACATACACTTGCCAATGCCAAGAAAATCGCTGAACAAATCAAGAATAACGAATCTCCTTATGCATTTATTGAGGTAATGTGTTGCCCTGGTGGTTGTATTGGCGGAGGTGGACAATCATATGGAACAACTTCGAAGACCCGAAAGGATCGTCTCGCATCCCTATATACTGTTGATGCGGCGATGCCACTAAGGAAATCGCATGAGAATCCGGACATAAATAAATTATATGCCGATTTTCTCGGTTCACCTCTCGCTAAACTATCACATGAATTATTACATACCAAGTACAAGGCCAAACATCGTCATCAATAACGAAATGACTTGTGCTCAATAACGAAAATTGTTGCCTTTTAGACATTGAAAAGGCAACTTTTTTTGTACTTTTTACAGATTTTCTTGTGCTTTTATAAGGTAAATACTATAATGTAATGTTATAATATAAATAAGTACTATATAATGCTATTTACTTTGAAGGAGTACATTCATGAGCAAAATTGTCATCGCCCTCGGTGGAAACGCCTTAGGCAACCAACCATCTGAGCAAATTAGGTTAGTTGGTGAAACTGTTAAACCGATTGTGGAACTAATTAAACAAGGGCATCAAGTTATCATTTCTCATGGGAATGGGCCACAAGTCGGGATGATTAATAACGCCTTTGAAGCGGCTCGAAAAAGCGGCGTTTTGCAGCATGGAATGCCGTTTCCTGAATGTGGAGCGATGAGTCAAGGTTATATTGGATACCATCTCCAAAACGCTTTAGCCAAAGAGTTAGTTAACCAAAATCTTTGCCAAAAATGTGTTACTATTATATCTCAAGTTGAAGTTGACCCTAATGATATAGCTTTTCAAACGCCAACAAAACCAATTGGACCATTTTATACTCAATCGGAAGCAGAAGCGATAGCACAAGCAACTGGTTACATTATGAAAGATGACTCCAATCGGGGATTTCGGCGCGTAATAGCTAGTCCAAAACCAATTGACGTAATTGAGATTGACACCATAAAATGTTTAGTTGAAAATAACGTTATTGTAATAACTGTGGGCGGTGGAGGCATTCCTGTTGTCAAAGACGGAAATGGCTATATAGGAGTACCAGCGGTTATCGATAAGGATTTTGCAAGTCAAAAATTAGCCGACTTACTTGATGCTGACTACTTATTTATCTTGACCGCAGTTGAATGTGTATCACTTAATTTTGGAAAACCAAATCAAGTCGACTTACGCGAACTAACAGTTGATGATGCAAAAACATACATCCGTGATGGTCATTTTGCCAAGGGTAGTATGCTTCCAAAAGTTGAAGCAGCCATGAATTTTGCTTCTGGGAAATTAGGACGTGTCGCTTTGATTGGAGCGTTAGAGAAAGCAACTTTAGCATTGGAAGGCAAATCGGGAACCCGAGTAATTTTATGATGAGACGATCCGAACGCAAGTCTGCCGCATGAATCGCGAAGGATGGAGAGTTCGGATTTTTTCTTCAAAAGAGAAGGTTGAAACCAAAGATTTTTTTAAAAGCATTAAGGACTAAATGTAATGAAAAGCAACACCGTTAAATTATTTCATTTGATGAGGTGAGTTAAAATGGTCCAAGGATTGATTTTAGCTGGAGGATTATCAAGCCGCACCGATACTAACAAAATGACAATGAGAATCAAAGGCATGGAGTTAATTTGTCATACCGTCGAAGCGATGCAGGATTTTGTCGACGATATTTTCGTGGTAACCGGTTTTTATCATGAGAGTACTGGGGATGCAGTCATTGACTATAGTAAAGTCATGGTTGTTCGCAATCCCTTTTATGAGCGGGGTATGTTTTCCTCGGTTCAATACGGATGCCGGTTTATCGATAATGACTTTTTCATCATACCAGGTGATATTCCGTTTGTGGCTAAATCAACCTATAAAAAATTACTATCTGCCACCGGAGTTGTTCGGATTCCAGTATATCATGGACATGCTGGGCATCCGGTTTTCATTGCTAAAGAGCTTTTAAGCGAATTACGAAAAGAAGAGCGCGACTCCAATTTGAAACGCTTTTTAGACAATCATCATCCAAATTATGTTGAAGTCGACGACGATGGCATTCTTTTTGACGTCGATACTTTGGATGATCTCGAAAAAATGAAAAAACGATAGAGGTGAATGAGACTATGAAAATCGAACGTTATATGAAGGCATCATCAATTGCCGAGGCTTTCGCTATCCTTCAAGAACGCCCAGATAATAAGATTATTGCTGGTGGGGCATGGTTGAAATTGACAGATCCCGTTATCAATACCGCGATTGACTTATCTTTGTTAGGCTTAAATAGCATTTCTGAACAAGATAATGAAATTGAAATCGGAGCTATGACAACCCTTTATACGCTAGAAAAAAGTGCTATTATACAAAAAATGTATGATGGTATTCTGGCACAAGCGGCAATGAAAATAATGGGGATAACAATCAGAAACATTGCCACTATTGGTGGCTGCATCATGGGTAAATTCGGGTTTTCTGATATTATTACTCCGCTAATGGCTATGGATGCGATTTTAGTCTTCCATCAGCATCAAAGAATGACACTTGAAGCTTTTTTGGATTCAAAAGCGAACTTCCAGGATGTTCTAATTAAAATCGTCATTCCCAAAACTGAGGCTCGCGGCTATTTTCACAAAATAGCTTTAACCAGTTTGGACTTTGCTGTTTTAAATATAGCAGTATCAAGAAAGAATAGCGAATATCGCATCGTTTTTGGCTCTCGTCCAGGAGTAGCTTCTCGTGCTTTCGCAGCCGAACAATACCTTAAGGAACTTAAAAACGTATCTGAAGACATCATAAACAAAGCCGTTGATATGGCAGCTTCAGAGTGCCGATTTGGAACAAATCAGCGGGGTTCAGCTGAATATCGATTAAACTTAGCAAAAGTATATGCCAAACGAGGAATAGAGGCGGTGACAGACTATGAAAATTGAGTTCACATTGAATAATAGAACCATCAGCACCCATATTTTGCCGGGAGAATATCTCATCGAAACACTACAAAAATGCAATATTCATTCAATTCGTCGTGGTTGCGATACAACTAACTGTGGAGTATGTACAGTATTGTTGGATGACAAACCAGTCCCATCTTGTTCGGTATTGAGTGCTCAGGTAGATCATCATAGCATCACTACCGTTGAAGGAATTGCTCATGAAACGGAGAAACTAAGTGCTCATTTTGGCAAAGAAGGTGCTGACCAATGTGGTTATTGTAACCCCGCATTAGCACTTGCGGTTTTTGCTTTGCGGAAAGAAAATTCTCATCCGACCAGTACCGAAATTGATGAGTATTTAGTGGGCAATTTATGTCGTTGTTCTGGTTTTAAAAATCAAAACAAAGCGATTGCGGCTTATTTTGAAGAAGAAGCATATCAGGAGGAACAATAATGAAGGTAGTCAATCAGGAGATACCGTCAATAGATGGTAAAAGTTTGATGATGGGGCGTCAGGCTTATTCCAACGATTTTGCTGATACAGACTCTTTAATCATAAAAGTATTACGAAGTCCCCATCCGTTTGCTAAAATTGAGGTTATTGACATATCCGCAGCGCAAGAACTTCCGGGAGTTGTAATTGTCTTAACATATGTTGACTTTAAACGAATCCCTTTCACTCGGGCAGGTCAAGGATATCCCGAACCATCGCCTCACGATAAATTTGTTCTTGATGAATATGTTCGCTATATTGGCGACGAAGTGGCAATTGTGGCTGCCGTTGATGAAGAAACTGCTATTCGGGCTGTGAAATTGATAAAAGTTGAATATAAAGTTTTAGAACCTATTTTAGATTTTGAAACTGCATATAACAATCAACAGATATTACATCCAGAGCCAGAAATTCATGAAATGTTTCCCATTGGGTTCGATCCGAAAAAGAACATTGCAGCGCAATATCATATGGAGATTGGCGATGTCGAAGCCACACTAAATAAATGCGATGTCGTGGTGAATGAGACATTTTATACTCAAGCTCAAGCTCATGCGATGATGGAACCACACACTTGCAATGCTAGATTCGATCACTTAAATCGACTTGTCATCTATTCATCAACGCAAACACCATTTCATATTCGGCGGATTATTTCTCAAGCATTGGAAATTCCAATTGCCAGAATTAGAGTAATTAAGCCACGAGTCGGTGGCGGATTTGGAGGCAAACAAGCTGTTCATGGCGAACTTATTGTCGCGTCAGTGACAATGAGAACTGGCAAACCATCCAAATTGGTCTATACGCGAAAAGAAGTATTTGAGTCAACATACACTCGGCATCCGATGCGTTTTGATATGCGGCTTGGCGCTATGAAGGATGGCACGTTGAAAGCCATTGATTGTCAGGTTTTGTCTGACACTGGTGCTTATGGTGAGCATGCATTGACGGTTTTTATGGTGGCAGGATCAAAGGTGCTACCTTTATACAACAAAGTCGATTCCGTTCGTTTTGGCGGGAAAGTCGTTTATACAAATCACACTCCTGCAGGTGCGTTTCGTGGCTATGGAGCAATTCAAGGTAATTTTGCCTTGGAATCGGCGATTGATGTGCTTTGTCACAAACTACAAATGGATCCAATTATATTTCGGCAAAAAAACATGATAAAAGAAGGCGAATCGTCGGCGATTTTTGCGATTATGGGTGAAGGAACTGAAGGAACACCAATGACGATGGACACATGTAAACTAGAGTATTGTGTTCAGCGAGGGATGGATTTAATCGGTTGGAAAACTAAGTATCCTCGTCAAGTCGTCTCAAAAGATGTGGTTAGAGGTGTTGGCATGGCCATTGCTATGCAAGGAAGTGGCATTCCTTTGATCGATATGGGATCGGCAATCATCAAGCTCAATGATGGCGGGTTCTATAACTTACTTGTTGGAGCAACCGATATTGGTCAAAAAAGCGACACAGTTTTAGCACAGATTTGCGCTGAAGAATTGGAAACGACAATTGACAAAATAATTGTCACAAGTTCGGACACGGATTTAACCCCGTTTGATACTGGGGCTTATGCTTCAAGTACAACTTACATTTCGGGTAATGCTGTTTTAAATGCTGCCAAAGCTATGAAATCTCGTTTAATAGAAGAAGCGGCAATTATGCTTCAAACGACAATTGATAAGATTGTTTTCAATGGAAATAGTTTCTTTGACTCCCAAAAAAAGCAAAAAATTTCTTTAGAGGATTTATCGAATCGCTTATATTATAATCAAAATCAGAAACAGGTGGCAACCACTGGCAGTTATGTCGGTCATAAATCTCCCCCGCCATTTATGGCTGGATTTGCTGAAGTAGAAATTGATATTAAAACTGGGGAAACCTCCGTTATAAATTATGTCTCTGTGGTTGATTGTGGAACGACAATTAATCCCAAACTAGCTCAAGGGCAAGTTGAGGGTGGAATTGTACAAGGCATCGGTATGGCTTTATACGAAAACGTAATTGTCACTAAAAACGGAAAACTAGTCACAAATAGTTTAATGTCGTATAAAATTCCAACTCGTTTAGAAATCAAAAACTTAGTTACTGAATTTGCGGAAAGTTATGAAGAGACGGGCCCATTTGGGGCTAAATCAGTTGCTGAAATTGGTATTGATACCCCACCAGCTGCGATTATGAACGCTATATATAATGCAATTGGTGTGCGAATAAACTCGTTGCCAGCAACACCTGAAAAAATATGGCATGCCATAAATGAAAGACAGAACAATCAAGAGTAAAAGAGCGGCATTAATATCACAAATTGGCTTTTTTGAAGCCGTTGGGGAATTTAGGAAGCTACATTGGGTTATGTTTTACATCTTTTGCCATCGCTAGTAGCTAGTGCAGTAATGTTTCCAATTGCATGTTTTATACTCATCCATGCTTTTTTGAAAACAAATTTGCGGACAGCACTTTTGTTCATTGGTCTTGGAGCGGCAATATAGTAGTGACAAATTTAATTTCCTTTCTGACTGCGAGTATTGCTTGGCGAATGATGTTTGTTTTATTTTTAGTTTTTCAGGATTTGGTATTTCATACTGTATCGGGTCAACTCCAAAGTATTGAAGCTGGAATGACATTTTTTTAATGGACTGCTTGAGGGAGCGATTGGGACGGTTGTATATCATATCAAATATTACTATTTGGTAAGAAATCACTGGCGGGTTTACCAATAAAACTTATCTTCGCAGGCGCCTTTTTGCTTTTAGCAATCGTTGTGACAGTGTTCTTGTAAAATGATGTCTTGTTAATTTCTGGCTATTTTGTAAATGTCTTGATCAGGGGGATAACGATGTGATTAATATTATTTCTGGGTGTATTGATTCTGGCAAAACCAGTAAAATGATGGCTTTATACCAATTTTATAAGACTGGCGATGGGTTCGTCGCCACGAAACAGATCGAAAATAAAATAGTAAAATCTTATTGGGCAACCCGATTAACCACAATGGAGGAACGACCGTTTATTTATCATAACACTTATGTTCCAAATGACTTTGATTCTTGTTGCCAGGTTGGACCATACATGGTTTCCTCAGCCACCTTGACATGGATTGAAGATACAATTCGAGAGATGATTACTAAAAAGATATCCCCTATTTATCTTGATGAAATCGGGTTATTGGAACTTGATGGCAAGGGATTCCACGCGATTTTTTCAGAGATGGTCGCTTCAAAACTAGAGATTTATGTGGCAATTCGTAATGAACTCATTGATGCGGTTCTTAAAAAATATGCAATATCTGAATATCAACTTATGTAAGTGAAGGAAGGACTATGCATGGACGATTTACGAATTCAGAACGCAAAAGTATATATAAATGGGCAATTTGAATATACTAATGTTTATGTGAAGGATGGGGTCATTAATCGGCTGGCTTCCGAACTTTACCCAGCAAGCGAAATTGTTGATGCCACGCATAAATTAGTGCTTCCCGGATTTATTGATCCGCATGTTCATTTTGCTCTTGATTGTGGCAAAAATCATTCGGCTGACGACTTTTATACTGGTAGTATTGCTGCTGCTTATGGTGGGGTTACAACAATTATTGATTTTCTAGACCCAGTTGATAATGTAAACGATTTAGAACTGGCTTATCAACGCCGACTCAAAGAGGCTCAAGCGAGTGTTGTGGACTACCAATTTCATGCCACCATCAAAAATCCCAAAGGTGATTTGGAAGCATTTGTTAAAAAAGTACTTGAACTTGGGATGACATCCATTAAACTTTTTACGACATACTCTGATTCAGGACGCCGAACATTCGACCCACAAATCAAGGAATTGTTACAGTTATCGCGGCAATATGGTGTTTTAATTACCGCACATATCGAAAACGACGATATGATTAAGATCAAGTCGACTGATACTTTTCGCGATTTATCACTTTCACGTCCATCGATATGTGAGACTAGCGAAGCTTTAAAACTAGCAGGTTTTGTGAAGGAAACAGGCGGAAAGCTATATATGGTTCACCTTTCTAGTGGCGAAACCTTAAAACGCCTTAAAGATGAATATCTTGATTTACTTAATAAGCAATTTTTTATTGAAAGTTGTCCGCAATATTTTGTGCTTTCAAATGATTGCTTGCAACAATCAGACGGATTCTTATATACCATGGCACCTCCGATACGTAGTTTGCATGAACAGCTAATTTTGAAAAATATGATTGATGATGTTTTTACGATTGGAACGGATCATTGCCCATTTATGAAAGCAGAAAAAAATCATATATTTCTGAAAGATATTTCCCTGGGCATAGGTGGGGTTGAGCATGCTTTTAACTTATTGTATCAAATCTTTTCCGACCAAATTATTGATAAAATGACGAAAAATTCAGCACTTATTCATCGACTTTATCCCCAAAAAGGCCAAATTGCCGTAGGAAGTGATGCGGATTTGGTAATATATAAACCCGAAAATAATTATTCCATCAAGACAAATCATTCTCGGTGTGATTATAATTTGTATCAAGACTTTCCTTCTGCGGGATATGTTGATTCAACAATAGTTCGCGGACGGTTCTTGATTCGTAATCAGCAATTCGAAAATGGTAAAGGACATCTAGTTAAAAGGAGGTAATTGGTGATGAAAGCTTTGATTAATGCCCGAATATATGATTATCATCAATACCAAGACAATTCGTATATCATTTTTGATGAGATAATCACAAAAGTCGGACCAATGTCAGATTTCATTAACAAGGGATACGAGATTATTGATTGTCAGGGTAAATTAGTAATGCCATCGCTTGTTGTGGGACATTCGCATATTTATTCAACTTTTGCCCGTGGGCTATCATTGCCTTTTAAACCCCAAAATTTCAAAGCGATTTTGGAACAACTATGGTGGAAAATTGATGCCAAACTGGATAACGACATGAATTATTATAGTGGTATTGCCGCAAGCGTTGATTTTTTACAAAATGGCATTACAACCATAATTGATCATCATGCCAGTGGTAAGGATATTTTGGGGTCATTATTGGCGCTCAAACGTGCTGTCTGTGATGATGCATTGATGCGAGGAGTATTCTGTTTTGAAACAAGCGATCGGTTTGATGTGCAAGCATGTCTTAAAGAAAATGAGGATTTTCTTGCGATTAAGCCCACTCCGTTTTCTTCGGGAATGTTTGGCCTACACGCTTCGATGACTTTATCCGAAACCACATTGAAAGCCGTGAAAAACAGTTTGAAAGATCAACCAATTCATATTCACGCCGCAGAAAGCATTGATGATGAAATCGATTGCGAAAATCAATATGGAGAACGAATTATCAATCGTCTTGATCGCCACGGCTTACTTAACTCTGGAAGCATTATTGCTCATGCATTATATGCTGATTCATCAGAACTAAGAATCCTTAAAAAACACAATTGTGCTGTTGCTATAAATGTGTCATCAAATATGAACAATGGCGTAGGTTTACCGAATTTTGAATTGCTTCGTCAATCGGGTGTCAAAGTCATCATCGGTAATGATGGTATTTCTTCATCAATCACTACCGAATATCTGAATATCTATTATGCCGCTCATCTGCAAAAAGGAATTACTTCTTTTAGTCTGGCGGATTTGCAAAAAATGATAATTGACACTTATGAATTTGCCAGCGAGCGCTTAGGCGTGCTACTTGGTAAAATCCAGGTTGGTTATGCAGCGGATTTATTAACGATACCTTACCATCCGGCAACCCCAATAAATGTGGATAATGCTTTTGGCCATATTTTCTTTGGCTTATACAACAGTTTTAAGCCAAGTGACGTTTTCATCGCTGGGCAAAGAGTAATTACCAATTATCAAATAAAACCGGAGTTGGCCTCCAAATACCAAAAAGCAATTTTGTCGGCCACACGCCTATGGAACGATCTTAAGAAAGGATGATTAATATGGATTTGACAACAAATTTCAACGGATTATACTTAGCAAATCCGCTCATGCCGGCTTCAGGGCCATTAGTAGGTGACGCTGACAAATTGGCTTTCATGGTTAATGAAGGCTGTGGGGCAATTGTTACCAAAACAATTTCCACGATACTACCGCATATACCGAAGCCTTGTATTTATGGGGATCGTGAGTATGTGATGAATAGTGAATTGTGGAGTGAGTACCCATATCAAAAATGGGTAAATGATTTTTTGCCAGCTTTCTGGCAGACAAAAGATCGACCGCTTATAATCAGTGTTGGTTATACCAAGGCGGATATGGAGATTTTAATTCCCCTTCTTGATCGCTTCGCTGACGCATTTGAAGTATCGACACATTATGTGGGAACGGACTTGATGGTGATTGCTGATACGGTTAAAACCATTCGAAGCCACACCACCAAACCAATTTATATGAAAATCAGTCCTCATTTGCCAGATCCGGAAGGTTTTGCAAAAGCGATATCTGATGCAGGTGCAAATGGGGTTGTAGCAGTCAATTCATTAGGACCAACAATGAAAATTGATTTGAACAACCGAAATATCGTTTATGGAAATGACGCGGGATTTGTTTGGACGAGTGGACCGGTGATAAAAAATCTAGCATTAGCCACAGTATACAAAATTAAAAAGGCGATGCCATCGTTAACGGTTATCGGTGTTGGCGGAATTTCCAAAGCCGAAGATGTCATTGAATTCTTGCTAGCGGGAGCATCAGCTACTCAGATGCTTTCCGGTGCACTTTTAAAAGGCAAAAATCTATTTTCAAAAATTATACAGGATTTACCACTTGTGCTAGAAAAATACGGTTTTTCAAGTATTGAAGATGTCAAACAAACTCCTTTAAAAAATGCTGTATCCTATGAACCTTATATCCCGATTTTAAATCCGGAAAAATGTACTAAATGTCAGTTATGCGTCCGAATCTGTCCGTATTTTGCTATTGAGTTGAAAGAGCATATCACATTTGATAAAGACAAATGTTTTAGTTGTGGATTGTGTATTTCGAAATGCCCATCTCAAGCTTTAAAATAAAAACATTACAGGAATAGAGGTGATTTCATGCAAAAAGATATCAGTATATCAGTTAATAAAATTGATAATTATGAGAAAATATCTGGATGTGCGAAATACGTCAACGATGTTCAGATTGAAGGAGCGTTGTATGCTAAAACGTTTCGATCACCGATAATAAGTGGTGAAATTGTATCCATCACTGTGCCAAAACTTCCGGATGGATATTTCGCAGTGGATTATCGTGATGTTCCTGGCAAAAATGGGGTTAAAATCATAAAAGACGATATGCCGATTTTTGCCGAAAAGATTTTACGTTACTTTGGAGAACCGATTTTACTTATTGTAGGTCCGCAAAAATCGGTTGTTCAGTCGCTTATAAATAAGATTATTTTGGAAACCAAGTTGATTGAACCGATATATGATGAAAGCAATATCGCCATCAATTACCATTATGAAAAAGGTAATCCTCAAAACGCATTTTCAAGTGCAAATCGCATCTTTGAATATACGTACCAAACGGGATATCAGGAACAAGCATATATTGAACCACAGGGTATGATTGGATATTCCGAAGGCGATAAAATTACTTTGATTGGATCGATTCAATGTCCATATTATGTTAAAAATGCGGTTTTGTTAGCGCTGGGATGTTCATCGGAACAGGTTAGAATTATTCAGCCAGCTGTTGGTGGAGCCTTTGGTGGTAAAGAAGAATTTCCATCATTGATGGGATGTCAACTCGCTGTCGCTATTAACAAGATTCATAAACCGATTCGTTTGATTTATGAACGCGAAGAAGACATCGAAGTAACCACAAAACGTCATCCCGCAATTATACGGATGAAAGCAGCTGTCGATAGTGATAATTCTCTTGTCGCGATTTCATCTGATATTAGATTAGATGGAGGAGCGTATCTTGGTTTATCAAATGTGGTTTTATCGCGAGCGATGATCGCGACTACTGGAGCCTATACAATTCCCAATGTTGATTGTTCTGGAATCGTATATCTAACTAATACAGTTCCAAACGGGGCCTTTCGTGGGTTTGGAGCTCCGCAGCTTTTTTATGCTGT
>Ga0265297_10002224_pt1 | contig 40769 bp, 21 predicted proteins | sample Munlanlwell13791_FD_192502 | JGI IMG/M metagenome (GOLD analysis project Ga0265297, IMG submission 192502) | Leachate microbial communities from a municipal landfill in Southern Ontario, Canada - Leachate well 137-91 | ecosystem: Engineered > Solid waste > Landfill > Unclassified | place...
TAAGTTATATGTTTGAAAATCTGGATAAAGCAGTTGTGATGACCGGCTCTCAATTGCCAATTGGCGTATTACGGACAGACGGTAAAGAGAATATAATTACAGCCATTCAAATTGCCGCCGCTAAGAAGGATGGAAGATCTATCGTCCCGGAAGTTTGCATCTATTTTGATTCCCAGCTATTTCGCGGCAACAGGACAACCAAAAAAGACTCGGCCCAATTCAGCGCATTTGCCTCCCACAACTATCCTCCACTGGCAAAAGCAGGGGTTGACATTGTGTACAATTTTGAGCGGATCAATTACCCAAAAAACAATGGGGTAATGAAAATCAATACGGCAACCGATGATCGGGTGATCATCCTAAAAATATTCCCGGGACTGAACCGCCACTATTTTGAATCAATTCTTCAATTACCTGATCTTAAAGGCATTGTTCTGGAGTCCTATGGTTCAGGGAATATGCCAACTTCGACCTGGCTAATCTCAACCATAAAAAAAGCCGCAAAAAGAGGAGTGATCCTGATGAATGTATCTCAGTGTCCTGGTGGAAAAGTGCTGATGGGCCATTACGAAACCAGCATAGAACTCCAAAAAGCAGGGGTAATCAGCGGCAAAGACAGTACAGTTGAGGCTGCCGTAACCAAACTAATGTTTTTGCTTGGACAAAATCTCACACTTCAAGAGACCAAGTACTATCTCAGCAACAATTTGAAAGGCGAAATCGAATTATAGATTGTGATCGAATATATCTGAAAATTTTTCAATTAATCAACAGAACAACCCTTTCTACTAAGGTTTTTTAAGTAAAATAAGGTTTTATAAAATCATTATTGGTTAGTTATTCAATATTAACCAGTTTCAAATATAATTCATCGAGTTGAGCCTGTGCAATTGGTGACGGTGAGTCGTTCATCACATCCCTACCCGAGTTATTTTTGGGGAAGGCAATCACATCCCTGATCGAATCGAGTCCGGCGAACATGGATACCAACCTGTCGAATCCAAAAGCGATTCCGGCATGTGGTGGGGCGCCAAATTTAAAGGCGTTCATCAGGAAGCCAAACTGATCTTCGGCAGCTTCCTTGGTAAAGCCCAATATTTTGAACATTTTGGCTTGCAGTGCACTGTCAAAAATACGAACTGATCCTCCACCAATTTCGACACCATTGATAACCAAATCATAAGCATTGGCCCTTACCTTACCAGGATCACTGTCCAGCAAAGCAATGTCTTCCGGCTTGGGAGAGGTAAAGGGATGGTGCATGGCAAAGAAGCGCTGCGTCTCTTCGTTCCATTCGAGCAGTGGAAAATCAACTACCCACAGGGGCTTGAAGTTTTCTTTGTCCATCAATCCACACTGGCGGCCCATTTCAAGACGCAAAGCTGAGATTACAGGGAGCGTTTTTCCTTTGATTCCATAGGTAATTAGCAGCAAATCTCCAGGTTTCGCTTCGAGGCGAACCGCCCATTGCTGTAAATCTTCAGGTGAATAGAATTTATCTACCGAAGATTTTACGGTTCCGTCAATGTTGACTTTGGCATAAATTAATCCATTGCCGCATATCTGGGATTTCTTAATGTATCCTGCAAGGGCATCCAGTTGTTTACGGGTATATTCACCGCAACCCGTTGCACAGATTCCTCCAATGTATTCGGCCTCATCAAAGAGTTTGAACTCTTTACCCTTCACCAAATCGGTCATTTCGTGGATCATCATCCCAAAACGAAGATCAGGCTTGTCGTTGCCATATTTTTCGAAGGCCTCGGCAAATGTCATCCTTGGAAAATCAACAATATCTATCCTTTTGAGCTCTTTGAAAATATGCTTGGTCAGCCCTTCGAACATGTTTAGCACGTCTTCCTGGTGCACATAAGACATCTCACAGTCGATTTGCGTAAACTCCGGTTGACGATCGGCCCTTAAATCTTCATCCCTGAAACACTTGACAATTTGGTAATACCTGTCAAACCCTGCAACCATAAGCAGTTGCTTGAAGAGTTGTGGAGATTGGGGCAATGCGTAAAACTGATTGGGATTCATCCGCGAGGGAACTACGAAGTCTCTTGCACCTTCCGGAGTTGATTTGATGAGTACCGGAGTTTCTGTTTCGATAAAATCTTTGCTACCGAGATAGTTGCGAACTACATGAGCCATCTTTGCCCTCAATTCAAGATTTTTACGAACGGCCTCCCTCCGTAAATCGAGGTACCTGTATTTCATCCTAAGTTCATCCCCACCATCGGTATCATCCTGGATGGTGAAAGGAGGTGTTGCTGCGCTGTTTAAAACATTCAATTCTGAAATGTGCAGTTCAACTTCTCCGGTGGCTATTTTTAAGTTTTTACTTGATCTTTCCCTGACTACTCCCCGTGCCTGAACGACAAACTCACGACCCAATCCTGAGGCTATATTTTTAACATCTTCTGTAGATTGGTCATCCACAACCAACTGCGTTAATCCATATCTATCGCGAAGGTCGATAAATGTCATTCCGCCTAAATTTCGAACCCTTTGAACCCATCCGGCAAGAAGCACTTCCTGACCGTTATTTTCCATGCGTATTTCGCCGCAAGTATGATTTCTGTACATTTGTGAGCGATTAATTTTCAAGTCGCTAAATTACAAAACAAAAAGATGATTCATCCGTTCGATGACGAATATTTCATGAAAAGGGCACTGTCTGAGGCAGAACAAGCTTTTCGCGAAGGCGAGATCCCGGTAGGGGCCGTCGTAGTTTGTCAAAACAAAATCATCGCCCGGGCCTACAACCAGACCGAGACTCTTTCTGATGTGACTGCCCATGCAGAGATGTTGGCCATTACTTCAGCAACCGGTTGGCTTGGAGGAAAATACCTTACCGGATGCACCCTTTATGTGACCCTGGAGCCATGCGTCATGTGTGCCGGAGCTCTTGGTTGGACACAGATCGACCGGATCGTTTGGGGAGCTTCCGATCCCAGGAGAGGATTCCAAAGATTCGCACCTGAATCCCTCCATCCCAAAACTGAAACGTCCGGCGGCATACTTGCCAACGAATGCGAAACCTTACTCAAAAATTTCTTCGAAACCCGGAGGAAATGATGTGATGATTTGTTGATGTGAGGATTAGCTGATGAATTGTCAACTAATCAGCACATCAACTAATCAACTAATCAGCACATCAACTAATTTTTCCCATTTCTCTTCTTTTTTTCCTCAAAATTGTGTAACTTGTCTAAACATTCAGATTGGTTCGACAGGATTGTTCCTATTGCCTCTATCCGATAGAATTACCTTCCAACCCGACCACACACATCTAATCGATGTTGGGAACAACCACCTGATCTGAACCGAATCTCCATCAAACCTTGCCATTGATTTTGGCTGCCCAAACGAACTGTTTCGGACAGCAGAAAATCTTGTGTCCTAAATCTTGCTGCCATGTTAAGATTCATTGCAATAAGCTATGTCATTCTTCTACTACCGAAGCCTGCCTCAGCAATAGACTTCAGTGTAGCAATGACCTTGGAAAACTACCATGGATCAGCATTGCCCTTCAGCGACAATCTACTGAAGATAAAAGTCCAACCTCAAAATCAGGCCGATTGTAAAGGCAACAAGGCAACATTTTCTGTCGCGGCTGAAGGGGGAATCGGTCCGATCCATTACCTGTGGAAAAGGAAAATACCGCAAGATTCGGTATTTAGCGCATTCGGAGCCAAAGATTCGACGAAACTCGCTGTTTACAATATTGGTTCAGCCACTGATTCTCCGGATGGAACCTTATACCAGGTAACGGTTTCGGATCAAATCGATCAGTTGACATCCTCGACTGCGTCCCTGACTGTGAACCAGATTTCAGGAATATCCCCGGTCGGAGTAGCAACCTTTACGCTAAGCCAGGGTGAGAACCTGAGTCTTAAAGTTCTCACTTCGGGAAATTCGCCGCTGATTTATCAATGGATCAAAAAATTTGGACCTGGCGACTGGAGGAATCTTACAGATAATGCAACCCTATCCGGAAGTCAGCGGGAGCAGTTGGACTTCACCAAAATTGCAGTTGCAGATTCAGGAATCTACAAAATCAGGGTTTCGTTTCCCACTATAAACGGCAACCAATGCACAGAAACCTCAACCATTACCAGAAGGGTTTACGTGACCCCTGTTGCAGATACCATTCCACCATGCTTCGTAAACCTTGCTTCCCAAAACATTACGCTTTGCCAGAAAGACCTGGAACAAGCGGCATGGAATGACTCCATCTCCGACATCTTTCCACATCGTTTGGATTATTGCCGGTTACCCAATCAGAGTCCGGTGTTTGATATATCATATGATCATATCTCAGACAATTTGACGCCAAATGGCAAACTCAAACTCCATTGGGGAATTTTCACTTTGGCAAATCCCCGCATACCCCTGCTGGATGAAGCCGGAGCCAGCCTTGCAGATATGGTTGGGCCAATTGCCATTCATTCTGAATTTATTGAGATCGTGAACAATCCAACAGGAGAAGCATCCTGCCAGGTTATTTATTGGCTTGAGGATGAAGCAGGTAACCTGACTCCCGAACCACAAAGGTATCGATTGTATGTAACAGTAACCAAACGGCCCGAAATTGTCAGTGATTTCTAGGCATGGCCGTTAAAATCCAATAAAAAAATTAATGAATTGATATCCAACATATTTCCCTAACATAAATTTTTAAATATGAAAAAATCAGATCCGTTATTTGGATTCATCTTGAGAAGATTGAACCTAATCGTTTTAATACTGCTTTTTCTCTTGATAGGATTAAATCTTATTATGCACGCCCAAACAATTCCCCGACTTCCCGCATGCACCGACTCACCGCTGCATCCGATTGCAGGAAAAGCCTACTCCTATTCCGTGACAATTCCGGCACCTTTTACCACCCCACAGAGTTTCGACTGGTATGTTACGGATAATCCGGGATTTATTGCCGGCTCGGTGCTGATTACGACGGCCATCATTCCCAATTCCAAAGAATTTATTGATGCCGGAGCAGGTTACCACGATACCTCGACAGGAACCAATACCATTTCGATTAAATGGACCGGGAAAGCAGCGTTAAACGCAAAAACAAAACCCTATTTCCTGGTTATACATTACAAAGGCACAAATGGAACCGCTTGTGAGGCAATGAATCTAAAAGCCTACAAAATAGAGCCATATAATGCATTCACGTTGGATTTGACCAATGTAAACGGGTCAACTGATCTTGGGTTGAACGGATCAAATCTGGCAGTTGAGCACCGCATGTGCGCCAAAGATATCGCTTCAGTAAGTTTTGACGGATCAAAGATGATCTACGACTATGGCGTCAATGAACTGGTTTTTAAGATTGTCGCGACCAATTTTTCAGGTGGATGGAAACCCTTTGTAAAAATATCCGGACTGGCCGTGAAACAATCTATTGGATCAATCGAGTGGTCTGAGACAACCACATTTACCGGAACCAATCTTTTTACCAATAGTTCAGATGTATGGTCACCTACAAACAAAGTTCCGGCCCCAGCGAACAACTCAACTGAAGGCGGAGTAGCCGTTTATCTTAAAGTTTCAATCAAAAACAATGATTATGAGGGAACTACTGATACACCTGTTACTTTATCCCTCAACGGAACAACAGATGACGGCGATGAGGATGTTCACTTTGCAGATTGTTTGGCAGATGGTTTTACCAATGATGTAGCCACACAAATAATTCTGGCGCGTCCGACAATCACAAGCAATACCGGAACACCAACGCAATCCTTCCTTCCATAATCGCATTTGTTATTGTGCCTTCCAGCGATATACTTTGCTCAATGAGATTGACCATTTGATGCCAAAATTCGACCTGTTGAAATGCATTGGGCTGGCAATTGTACCATTCCTGACATCTGAGGAAACAGTATTTTCTCAGGTAACCGAACATTTCATTGTCGGGGAAACAAGTCAGTTCGGTATCAATGCTGAACAAGGCATATCCTATTGCTGGAGTGTAATGGAAACCATCGGTCAATTGAAAGGAGGAGAGACAGACAAGGTGACCTATCTTACAACGAAGTGTAATGTCTCGATCAATGTAAAATGGGAAAAGTCCGGCACCTTCTTTGTAAAGGTGACCGGATTTAATCAAAATGGCTGTTCAAATAGTAAAATATTTCAGGTCAAAATATTTGACAATCATATTCCTATGGCGAATGACGATTATGTTTCGACCAATTGGATGAAGAGCATCAACATAGATGTGTTAAGAAATGATCATGATATTGAAAAGGACCTGGATCCTTCTAGCCTGAAAATACTGACAAAGCCCGAATTTGGCGAGGTTATTCCCGACAAAGGAGGGAATATTACCTATATACCTCTCCGAAACCGTGTAGGCTCAGATCGATTCTATTATCAAATCAGTGATTCCTGCTCGCAGCGCGATACAGCCATGGTAACCGTTAATATTATTGATCCCCCTCTCTATCTGCCACGAGGAATTTCTCCCAATGGTGACGGTCACAACGACAAATTCATCATTGGCGGATTAAAGTCCTTCCCAAATTCCTCCTTAACCATTTTTAGCCGGGATGGATTAATCATTTACAAAAATGATGATTATCAAAACGACTGGGACGGTGTGCAATACAGACCGAATGGTAATAACAGGTCAATTCCACCTGGTTCTTACTTTTATCTTCTACATCTTGGGGGTACAAAGCGAGTCATAAAAGGATTTTTCTACCTGGCCGAATAAGTATCCGGCTAATACATGAGATAGACAAAGCCTTTAAGGTATCTGTTGGAACCACCCAGATGAAGGACATAATAATAGGTTCCTGTCGGCAACAAAGTTTCATCAGGAAGCGAAGAATTCAATGCACGCCCAGACCAATCATTCATATAATCCATTGATTTATATACCAATAATCCAGACCGTGTATAAATCATCAGACTCGAATTTTTGTAATCTTCCAAGCCCCTGATGACAAAATATTCATTGTGTCCATCCCCATTGACCGAAATTCCCTCAGGAATCCAAACCGGTCCATCGAAGATATCAATAGTCACCTGGGCAGTATCACAAAGCCCGACAGAATCGCAAATCTGATATATAAAGTGATCAACCAGGGCCTTTCTGGTATTGGGGGTATAGATAATTGTCCCATCTCCCTTGATTAATGTTGCCCCAAAATTAGGCTTCTTAACGATTGAGAGGGTCCGCTTGTTGATGTCATTCTTTGAATCATAGTCATTGTTAAGTACATGAATGTGAATAGAATCCACCCACGAAGTCCTTACGTAATCGGCATTGGCAATCAGGTCATTGGGTTCGAAAGGATATTGGAAAGTTTTCACGGATTTGCACCCGAAGAGATCGGTAACCTCCAACGAGTAAAATCCGGCGCCTCTGATCAATACCTGTGGTTTGTCTGCCGCGCCAATAATTTCTCCCTTTGTAGATGCCCAACGGTATTTCAAACCCATTCCGGTTGAAGCCTTGCCGTCGATCATCATCGATCCATCCTTATTTGGATTGTCAGGATAGATGATGCCAACACTTGGTGGCGAGCCAAATTTGACCGCTACCGTATCTCTTGCTGATACACCAAATTTATTTGTTACAGTCAGCACGATCCGGATTGTAAATGGCAATGGACCCTTATAGGTTGGCGAAATTGACAAGTTACTCTTAATGCTGTTATTCGGCGAAAGAACTCCACCGGGGTCAATCATATCCCATCGATAGCTTAGTCCATCCCCTTTCGATTTGGATGCGTCCAGAATATATGTACTGCAAATACCCAGAACAGTATCCTTGCCAGCAACAGCGTAGATTGGCGGAGAGGTAACCTTTACATAGCCTACTTTCATGTTTTTGCAACCACTGGCGCCAAAGACCGTTATGCTGTAGAAAAAGTCTCCCTCCTTTTTCCACAATACCGGTAAAACCGCCTGTGTAGATCCAATATCGTACTCAACTTCCGTTGATGTAGCGAGATCGACCGTTTGCAATGTCGACTTGTTGTATATCCGCCAGGCGTATGTTTCACCTGTATGCTGAACCACTGCAAGACTCTTTTGCTGACCTTCCACAACGACAATACCGGTCTGGGCCACGGAATTAACCGCAACAAACAGTGCAAGCAGCATTGCAGGCACGAAAAGTCTAAACATGGCGAAATACTTCATCAACTATGCATATATCGCATTGATTATGAATTTATTAAAATAGACTTCATTCAAGCTATATCTCCAATAAAGGCATTATTACCCTCATTAAAGAATTGATAGTATGTTGTTTTTATCTTACATAATGATTAATTTTATATTTGACATACCTGCATAATAAACGCGTACCATAAGCATCCCGAATCATCGGGATCCATGGTAATGAAAATGACCTGTTTTCAGATCCATGATCATTTGATAAAAAGTGTTTATTCCTATTTGTCTGTAAAACAAACCAGAGCTTGACAGGGGTTCATTCCAGAAACACCCCACTATCAACCGATAACATTGGTGTCATTTCCTATTGTTGGAATAGGCACAGCATGACCCTCGTATCGTAATAGATACGATGGAGTACAGAGTCCCCATACCTCCAAATCAAGAAGTAGATAATCATCCGGGGCTATATGTGAAATGAAATGCTAGGGCAATGTCTGAGGAACAAAGGCTCCGGTTGCAGGAACGCTGGTTACTGTAGGACGCATATTCAACGTTTGGGTAGCGATATCTTCGTAGGTTGATGCCGGTGCTGCACAGGTTGCATTGTCAATATCCGCTTCAGCTGAATCATTGACAGCTTCAACAGCCAGTGCAATCGCATCATCAGTCAAACCTTCGTAAAGACCATTGGTAATAGTCACCCTTACATAAATTGATACACCAAGGGTCGTGTTGGAAACTGCGGTATTGACAACCTGTCCGGGGAAGCTTAGCGGGGTTCCTGTTGTAGCGTTCTGAGCGGCGCCAAGTGCGGTTAACCCTGAAGCAAAAGTCTTATCGACTGTCCATTCAACCAGAGCTGATTGGCCTGTTTTCAAACCTGATAACTTAAAGGAAGGTGTAAAAGCCTTTGTAAAGTTGGCAGCCACAACTTCAAAATACATTTTGTTCACACCATAATCATAGACCATGTTTGGTGATACAAATTTTGCGGATGCGATATCGGCATAACATTGGGTATCGGTCGCACCGTAAGCCAATGGTGATTTATCCGCGTTTTTGAGGTTCAAAATGTCTACCGTGAAGGCATTTTTCGGTAAGATTTGATAGACTTTCATGTTGTTGGAACAGGTTGGACCTTTGTACTCCAAAATCATGAACAAAGGATTTGTCGTTGCGTCAACTCCTTTTAAACCTGCAGAGGTCCAGGTAACATTTGTCGCATTGGGTGAAGTGGCGCCAGATCCTGCGGTGCGATAGTTGGTAGCGCCCGACATGATCGTGGCTCCATCGGCGAGAATCTCTACGGCTGATCTTACACCTGCAGTTACAAATGTGGTCGATTTGGTAGCATACCAGTAGGTGGTACCACCTGTTGGATTTAGAACGGCAGAATAGTCGTAGGGCTTACCTGCGATTGGGTGCAATGGATCATTCACACAGGAAACTGGTTGTGGGGCGGATCCGGTAACAGCAGTTTGAGCGAAAGCAGAAGTGGCAACCATCCCGGTTACCAAAATCGAAAGAATTAAATGTTTCATAAAAAAATAATTAAGGGAGAATAAAAATTAATTATAGAAATTGGCCTTCCTGGCCATTTTTTAGAAGTTTGGTTAAAACATGCATTTGTATCATCACTGTTTATTACCTTTTGGTTTAAAAATCGCTTTGCAACTTGATCCAATTGGTTTGTAAAAATGCTTCCTTGTACTGATGGAAGCCAGGTACCGGTAACAGCCGGTCTTGGATGTATCGTAATTGGGGAAGTTTTATGAACAGACTCATTCCCCTTCAGGTCGATAACCCAATAGGTAATTGTATGTGTTACATCCGTAAATGAAATGCCATCACCGGGGAAAAAAATATCGCCGGAATGGGTTGAAGGCTCTCCTGTTCCTGAAATGGAAGGAGTTGGAGTAGAGGCAGAAAAATCGAGTTGCCAGTGTAAATCGAGTTGATTTGACGGAGTGCAATTGTCCGATAATGCGGATGGATTTACATCCAGGGCAGTACTTCCATTTTTGAAAAGAAAATAATCCGGCGCCGGATTGATCTTAAATACATTTGAAACCATTGCTGCTGAAAGAAGATCTTCAACACAAAAATTGAATGGGCCGGGTGCGTTGATTACAGGTGGCTCTTTGTCTGCAACTGTGATAACCTGGTTACAAACATCCGATCCTGACACATTGGTTGCCGTCCAGGTTATGGTTGTTGTCCCTACATTAAATGTATATGGAGCTGGAGAAATTGGACCAGTACCGGATGCTGTACCCGAAGTTGGGGTTGCCCCTGACATAGACCATGTATAGGTAATTGGCTCTGCACCCGATAACTTAATAGGAAATCCCGGATCGAAAGCTGCGGAGCAAAGTCCGGGGTCATTATTCTTCGAAATATCAGGCTGGCAGTTGATGTCGGGCTTTGACAATACAGTCACCGTGAAGGAGCAAATTGCGGTATGCCCGTTGGCGTCTGTGGCATTATATTGTATGGTGGTAATTCCAAGATTAAAGATTGAAGGCGATGGAAAAATATTTACTCCGGTTGTAGGCGAATTGCCTGATGTTGCACCTGTCATACTCCATATAAGGGATAGGCCCGGGCAATCATCCCCATAAACAGGAGCTGCAATAGCCACATTGGATGCGAAAGCCTTCTCAAAATCAGCATTTACTGTAATATTTGCAGGGCATGAAAGATTCGGACTTTTGTCATTGACAGTTATTTTCTGTACGCAGAGCGTGCTATTACCGGATGCATCTGTAATGGTCCAATTGACAGTGGTTACTCCGACAGGATATGTACCTGATGCATTGTCCGTATTGTTGAAACTGTTTTTCACTGTATACCCTTCGTTACACGGATCATTTACAACCAGTTTCGGTACAGTAACCAACGCGTTACAAAGACCGGGATCAGCTGACATCGTTATATCTGACGGACAACCGGAGGTCACAACCGGTTTGTTCAGATCTTTGATCCAAACGTCGAAAGAGCAGCTTGCCTGATTCCCAGCACCATCTGCTAAGGTGTAGGTAACTGTTGTGATACCCACATTGAATGATTGGCCGCTTACATCGTTGATACCCATTGCCGGACTACTTCCTATTGTTACGCCACCCATCGTCCATTTCTGTGTTACTACCGAGCAATTATCGGATGAAACCGGAGCTGGAATAGTAACATTGGATAAGGAACAATTTCCCGCTAGGGCAGTCTGGGTTACAGTGGCCGGACAGGTAATAACAGGATTGATGTTGTCTTTCACGGTTACTGTCTGTGCACAGGTTGTTTTGTTGCCACAAGCATCGGTAGCTGTCCAGGTAACCAAATTAACTCCAGTAGGTAGTTGAACAGGCGCATTGTTTGTTATGGTCACACTTGAACAATTATCTGTCGCAGTTGGTACGCCAAGATTGACCCCGGTAGCGTAACATTTCCCGGCATCGGTATTAACTGTTAGGTTTGCCGGACAAGAGGTAAATACTGGAGCCTGGGTATCAATGACACTAATGTTTGAGTTTACACTGGTAACATTCCCACACTGATCTGAAGCAGAAAAAGTTACGTCCAAACTAGTACTACAGGCCATGGTAATGCCGGTAAAATTGTTGGTTGGTACAACATTGACCAATGTTCCATCTGGTTTCGTATAAGTGGCAACTGCGCTTGCCAACCAATTTGTAATTTGTTGATTCGCTGTAGGATCACCGCATTGGATCGATAACCGGGGTGGAATTGAAAGAAATGTAGGTCCAACATTGTCGATGACAACGTCAAAATCAAAAACGGCAGTATTACAGGCAACCCCACTAAGAATATCTGTCACTTTTAGGGAGTAAGGGCCCACTACCGCAGGCTTATAACTTGCCGACCCGCTGTAAATAACGGATCCGGTAGCCCCATGCCCATTGTACCAGTTGTAAGAATAACTCCCAGCAGGGGAAATGTTTGCAGTAAGTGTGGGCATATTTCCCAGGCATACAAGTGACGGATCGGTATTCCATACCAATTCTATCTTTTGCTTGACGTAAACTGTAGCAATTGCACAATCAGTGCCAAGGGCATTACAGACAGTTGTACCAACATTACCACATACTTCATATTGGATAACAGGAGGTGAATTTACATCCGCTACAAAGAAAGGATTGGCGACCGTCGTACTTGAGAGATAGGAATTATATTGACCCCTGACACCAGGGGAGACACTGTTCCAAACGGGGTTGCTTTGAATCCCTGTTGCTGTTATCTGACTGTTGCATTCGACCCTGGTTGTAATATTTCCAGGTGCAATTACACCAGGTACTGAACGAAAAGTAAAATCATTTTTGTTTGCCCCAGGTTTGCAATAGGTAAACAGGTGAAAAGACCCATTTGGCATGCATATTGTATTTCCATTGATCGTAACACTTGAGCAATCTATCCTCCAATCCTGTGGGGAAGGTGTCGCACCATCTACAAGAATTTCAACCCCGATAGCATTTGGATCAAGCCTTACATTAAAAGAGATACAGTTTGACTCAACACAGCATGCCCCATTTCTTTGTTGATCGTCAAATTCTATTGAACCAGTTGGTTGTCCAAGAAGATCTACCAAATGGAAATTCGTACCGGAGACGCATTTGGAACAACCACACTCCCCCAATACGGAAATGGTTTGGACAACATCAACATAGTTTCCGCATGGATCCGATATTCTATAAACGCGTGTAACGCTTGTGGGGCAATAACCAGGCTTCCCGGCTAACCCATTGGCTATTTCATTGAAAAGGATCAAGGACAAAGCACCGCAGTTGTCAGTTGCTGTTCCTCCGGCTGTATTGAATTGTGCTAAACTAGCATAAGGTACAGGAATATCCGCCGGACAACCGACTGAAATATTTGGTACGGTAGCAACCGGCTTGGTATTATCGGAAACTATAATCTTCTGAATTCCGGTAGATGTATTTCCGCTGCAATCAGTGGCTGTCCATGTCCTTGTAATGGTATTGTCACCGCCACAAGCCCCGTTTACCACATTATCGACAAAGGTTATTGTCGTTGGACTACAATTATCTGTTGCAGTTGCTGTACCAGTTGATGCCGGCAAAATGCTCTGTTCGCAACTAAGTGCCAGATCAGGAGGAGTAGTTAAATTGGGTTTAATGTTATCTTTTACTGTTATTATCTGCGTCTTGTTGTCGTAGTTTCCGGCAGCATCGGTAACCCGCCAGCTACGCGTGATCGTATAGGGCAAATTGCAACCTCCACCAATCGGAACATGAGCGCCATCAGAATAAGTTGTTATTAAGTTGGATACTGAAGTGCAATTATCAGAGAGTATGACAACGTTGCCGGTAACTGCAGGTAAAACATTAATGTTACCGGTGGGATCATTGAAAATGGTTATATCATTTGGGGCCGTAAAAACCGGTTTGGTAGTGTCATCAAAATTCACAATAAAGGTTTGTGCTGTTGATGTGCAACCGGTTGCATTCTTAACTGTTAAAATGAATTGATAGCTTCCCTTGGAGACTCCGGCAGGCAGTGAAACAGTCAACGGACTTGCACCAAGTGCTGCATTTACCACAGGTACAAATCCTGTCATGGCAGGGGCACCGGTTGTCAGACTGTATGAGACAGGAGTTCCACTGGTTGCAGTGTAGTTAATCAAAAAATTCGGCGCTCCCGGGCAATAAATCGCGAAAGCCCCCAAAGTAATGGATGGCAAGGATGTTGCAGGTGGTTCGGTGACATTGATGGAAGAATTTACAGTATTTCCACCATCATTCGCCTGAACAGTGTATGCACCAGCAACGAGATTATTAAATGTCCCTGTTGTATTTGTGACTGATCCCGGAGTAAGCGTATAATTGACTGTTCCTCCTGATCCACCTGAAAAACTGGAGGTGATTGAACCGTTGTTACCCCCGTAACAGGTAACATCTGAAGCAGTCAAATTCAGTAGCAACGCATTTCCTGCATCCGGAGAAATAGTACAATTTATATGGTTGAAGGCATCAATAGAATAAAAACCAGATCTGCCCGCAAAGGAATTTTGTACTGAAATCGAAAGTAAAACCAAAGGAGCGATTAGAAAACCAATTTTAACCAACAGTGTTACGACTTTCCCAAGAGATTTCTCCCGAAGAAATGGTCGATTGCAGGTATCGTTTTCAATCCGACAAAAGGCAAGTATGTTAGAAAAGATCAGATGAGCCGACCTTCTTAATTTGGGACACAACATAAGTTCAATATCTAAGGGAAATATCTAACCTCATTGTTAATACCAACAATCGTAAAATCGTAACCTTCGAAATATTACGTTAAACGTCAGTTTTTTAATAAACAACTAAAAATAAACCGGTTAAAAATAATGCTAAAACTCTATTTATAACAATTCAAAATGAAAAGTTCCCTAAATCAAATGATCTGAGCATGAATTATTGGGAATATTGCCACTTTTTTAATGCTATCAACATACATGTTATGTTAAAATTTTGCCGAAATTATATGAAATTTAATGAGTTTATAAGAGACACATGAACTTCCCTCTATATCAAATTATTGTTAACCTCCTTTTCAGTTTAAAACCAATATAAATTACTAAAAATGTCAAAAATAGAGTCGGTCTAAATAGTCATTTTACCTTTCTGTGAATACAACAACTGAATTCACGATCAAATGGGCATAAATAAAATGAGGTCATCTCAGCATGTCGAGACAACCTCACTATTTTATTAGGTGCATAGACTATTTCTTGATCTGGTAAAGATCTTCAATCTTCACAATTTGTATAGCGGTTGAATCTTTTAGCGTTTTCGAAATTAATCCGTATGGCGCTACGATCACCTCATCCCCAACTGCCAAACCATCCAAAATTTCAATTCTTGTATTGTCCTGAATACCCGTCTTAACCCGCTTCTTCCAGGCTAAATTATTCTTTATTACGAACACAACCTCATGCTGTTCAGGCTCTTTCGGAGTAATTTCTTTTGAATTTGTATCGTTTGTTCCCACTTTTTCCATCTGCTCGCCTGCATTTTTAATGGTACCATCGTCCCCTCGGGTAGTAACCGCCTGGATTGGTACTGAAATAATTCCTTTGCGGGTATCTGTCAATATCTCCACCGTGGCCGACATTCCCGGCAGGAAAGGGTATTTCAGGGTATCCTTTTCGATCAGGTCCTGGTAAGATTTTGCCAGCAGTACTATTTTGACATTGAAATTGGTCACCTGATCTACAGTTGTCCCGGTGACATTGGCAGAACTGGCAATCTCGGTAACAATCCCTTTAAATTTCCGCTTGAGGTATGCATCAATTTCGATGTTCGCCGTATCCGATTTTTGCACTTTGACAATGTCATTCTCATTGACCTCCACTTTAACTTCCATGGTATTCAGATCAGCCACAGTCATCAGTTCGGTTCCGGCAAACTGGTTGGTCCCTACCACCTTCTCACCCTTTTCTACATTTAATTTGGAGACGGTTCCATCAATTGGTGAGAAAATCTTGGTTTTGGTCAGGTTCTCATTGGCCTCTTTGACGCTTGATTCTGCACTTTTGACAGAATACCGTGCGGCCTGAACTTCGGAAATTGCCACTTTCCATGCTGCCTCAATGGTTTCAAATTCTGATTTTGGAATGGTCTTTTTTTCGAGCAACTGCTTAGCCCTCTGATAATTGAGTTCCCTCTCGATCAACTGTGCTTCCGCTTGGGCCAACCTTGCTTTTTGGGTATTTAGCGATGCCTCTATCCTACTAAGGCTTGATTGGTAAATATCCGGTTTAATGACCACCAGAAGATCGCCCTTTTTAACTCTTTCGCCCTCCTTAACAGGAAGTTCAATGATTTCGCCCGGTACTTCCGGACTGATTTTCACCTCTTTAAGCGGTTTAAGTTTCCCATTTGCAGTGATAATCTCGGTAATGTCCCTGATCTCGACTTTCTCGGTAGATACTTTTAAGGTTACATCCTTCCCAAACCACCCTCTTTTTTTACCGATGACCAAGAGTATTATAATGGCCAATCCCAGGAAGATAATCCAGGGCAAAAAACTTTTTTTCTTCTTCATCAGTTGTTGATTATCTTATTATTTATTCAGACAGATTGTCGATCCATTGGTTAATTCGTCATTTGCCTACACAAAACTTTTTACACTTTGCAAAACATGAGGAAAGTATTGAATGCCTTCATAAAAATAGCATAATTTTGCGTTAAGATCTTCAACTTTAGGATCAAATTCTTGAATTCATTAAAAAACATTCAGTTATGTACGGAAAGATCAAAGAGCACCTTCAAAAAAAACTTCAATCCATACGCGAAGCAGGACTCTATAAAAATGAACGTTTGATCATCTCGCCGCAAGATGCCGTAATCCGGTTGTCTACGGGAAAAGAGGCATTGAATTTTTGTGCAAACAATTATCTCGGACTTTCCAACCATCCTGCACTGATCCAGGCTGCAACGGAAGCATTGCAATCGCATGGCTACGGCATGTCGTCCGTCCGGTTTATTTGCGGAACAACCGATCTTCACAAGACCCTGGAGCAAAAAATTGCCGATTTTTTTGGGACCGAAGATACCATCCTTTATGCCGCCTGCTTTGACGCAAACGGAGGAATTTTTGAACCGCTGTTTACGGAGGAGGATGCTATTATTTCAGACTCTCTGAACCATGCGTCCATCATCGATGGAGTGCGTTTGTGCAAGGCGAAAAGGTTCAGGTACAACAATGCCGATATGCAGGACCTGGAAGCCCAGCTCATTCTTGCCAAAGATGCGAGATTTAAAATAATCGTCACGGATGGGGTTTTCTCGATGGACGGAAATGTTGCCCCCCTCGACCAAATCAATATTTTGGCAAAAAAATACGACGCTTTAATAATGGTAGACGAGTGTCATTCTGCTGGAGTAGTTGGAGATACCGGACGTGGGGTAACTGAATTGTTTAATATCCGTGGAGAGGTCGATATTATAACAGGCACTCTGGGTAAAGCATTCGGTGGTGCACTTGGCGGCTTTACCACTGGGCGAAAAGAGGTGATCGAATTGCTTAGGCAGCGGTCGAGGCCATACCTGTTTTCCAACTCCCTTCCCCCGGCCGTAGTCAATGCAGGAATTAAAATGTTCGCTATGATGGCCGAAACCTCCGAACTACAAGACAAACTGCATCAAAATACCCGCTATTTTATGTCAGAAATGCTGGCTGCAGGATTCGACATCAAACCCAGCAAATCTGCTATATGTGCAGTCATGTTGTATGATGCCAAACTTTCGCAGGATTTTGCTGCCCGATTGCTGGATGAAGGAATCTTTGTGATTGGATTCTATTATCCGGTCGTTGCACAGGGACAGGCCCGCATCAGGGTCCAACTCTCTGCCGCACACACGCATGCTCATTTGGAGAAAGCAGTAGCAGCATTCACGAAAGTTGGTAAGTCACTGGCTATTATTAAATAAGAAGGTATAGAAAATTCCTTGTTGGCGTTTTCTTTTCCTCTTTTCAATATCCATATTTGTCTTTAAATAAAATTAATTTTACCGTTTGAAATTCAGGAAGCAATTTCGACTTTAACCGGCTTAATCTCCCTGTATCCAGATCACATTTTTATCAAAATTTATAATGAAAAAAAGTATTGTTGGCTTATTGGCCATTTTTCTGTTTGTATCATTTCAAGTAAAAGGGGATGAAGGAATGTGGCTTCCCTCATTGGTCGGAAAGCTGAACATCGATAAAATGCAATCGATGGGTTTAAAATTGAGTGCGGAACAGATATACAGTATCAATCATTCAAGCTTGAAAGATGCGGTAGTTGCGTTGGACCATGGTTCCTGCACGGCAGAAATTGTTTCTGCCGATGGATTGCTTCTTACCAACCACCATTGCGGGTTTGCAGAGATTCAAAAACACAGTTCCGTTGAACACGATTACCTTAAAGACGGATTCTGGGCCAAGACCCGTGATCAGGAATTGGCAAATCCCGGTAAGAGCGTAACTTTCCTGATAAGAATGGAAGATGTAACCGACCGGGTAATGAAAGGTATTTCTGATACCATGTCGGCCTCATCAAAAATGCAGAAGATGTTAACGACTATTTCTTCCATCGAAAAAGAGGCGAAAGGATCGACCAAATATGAAACAAGGGTCAGGTCGCTGTTCGAAGCAAATACCTTTTACCTTTTCGTTACAGAAACTTTCAGGGATATTCGTTTAGTCGGTACACCTCCCCAATCGGTCGGAAAATTCGGGGGAGAGACCGACAACTGGATGTGGCCCCGCCACACCGGAGACTTTTCCATGTTCAGGATCTATTGCGCACCCGATGGAAGTCCTGCTGATTATGCCAAGGAGAACGTTCCTTATCATCCCAAATACCACCTGCCTGTATCGCTCAAAGGTGTCCAAATGAACGATTATACCATGATCCTGGGCTACCCCGGAAGAACCAACCGCTATTTGACCTCTTACGGTCTCAAGAACACGATGGATATCGTTAACAATATCCGGATTAAAACCAGGGCAGCCAAACTGGATATTATCCGCGAATACATGGCCAAAGGGGACAAAAACCGAATTCAGTATGCATCCAAATTCGCAGGTAGTTCCAACTATTACAAATATTCCATCGGGCAGAATATGGGTCTGTCGGGGCTAAAGGTGATTGACAAGAAGACGTCTGTCGAGAAAGAATTTACAAACTGGCTCGAAGGTGATCCGGCCAAAAAGGCTAAATATGGTAACGTGTTGGGCACTATCGAAAAATCATACCAATCGATTGACGACAAGGTTGCGTTGGAATATACCAGGGAAGCGCTGTTGGGTGGCCCTGAGATTTTGCGTTTTTCCCTAGGTGTCAGCTCGTTGTATGACGAATTGAAAGGTGATGATGCGGCAAAAATTAAGGATGCGGCTGATAAAGTCAGGGCTTCGCTGGAAGACTTTTACAAGGATTTCGATGCTGAAACTGATCAGAAAATTACGGCGGCCATGATTAAGATGTATGCTGAAAATGTTATACCGAAATATCATCCATCCTTCCTGACGGAAATTTCCAAAAAATACAAAGGTGATTATTCGGCTTTTGCTGCTCATCTGTTTAAAAAGAGTATATTCCCTGATCAGAAAAAATTAGAGGCTTTTCTGAACAAACCCTCCAAAAAGGTGCTCGACAAAGATCCGGTTTACCAGGCTATACTCGATATTTTGAAAACTGCCAAAGTGGTGAGCGACGATAATCTAAAGTCGACTGCCGGACTGGAGAGCAGTAAAAAACTCTTTGTAGCAGGGCTAAACGAAATGAACAAGGAGAAAAATCTCTATCCTGATGCCAACTCCACCATGCGTCTTACGTATGGGAAAGTTGGAGATTACAACCCAAGGGATGGAGTGCACTACAACTACTTCACAACGTTGAAAGGTTATGCCGAAAAAGGAATTGCAGGAGATGCTGATTTTGACTACCCCCAGCATTTGATTGACATGTACCACGCCAACAACTATGGCAGGTATGCCGACCAGGACGGAACGCTTCACACCTGCTTTACCTCCAACAACGATATTACCGGTGGTAATTCGGGAAGCCCTGTGATGAACGCTAATGGTGAACTGATAGGAATCGCTTTTGATGGTAACTGGGAAGCAATGAGCGGTGATATTGCCTATGAAGCCGATATTCAAAAATGTATCAATGTGGACATTCGCTTCGTTTTGTGGATCATTGATAAGTATGCCGGGGCAAAGCACCTGGTGGATGAGATGACAATAGTCCAATAGGAAACAGGTAATCTATTTTTATTGCAGACCATGAAAAGTGAAGAACTGTCCCCATCTATTATCATGTATACGGATGGTTCTTCATTAGGGAATCCCGGACCGGGCGGGTACGGCACACTTCTTCTCTACGGACGCCATAAGAAGGAGCTTTCTGCCGGTTTTCGGATGACCACCAATAACCGCATGGAGCTAATGGCAGTAATTGCAGGTCTTGAAGCCCTGAAAATGAAGAACAGCAAGGTGACTGTTTACACCGATTCGAGATATGTCGTCGATGCAGTTGAAAAGGGATGGTTGCTCAACTGGATAAGAATCCGGTTTAAGGGAAAGAAAAATAGCGATCTCTGGATGCGCTTTTACGATATATATCAATTTCATTCCGTGAAATTTGTTTGGGTAAAAGGTCATGCAGCGATCCCGGGAAACGAAAGGTGTGACCGGCTGGCGGTAGCAGCAGCCAATTGGACAGATCTTTTGGAAGATGATGGTTTTTTGAAGGATAACCCGATGTTGACTCAATAATTTAGGATTTTAACCTGATTATCCGGATTTGAAAATGATGCATTTTCTTTACAATACAGGGATTCGTTTTTACCAATTTTTGATCTGGGTGGTCTCTTTTAGAAACCCAAAGGCAAAAAAATGGCTATCAGGAAGGAAAAATCTTTTTGAAAAAATTAAAAAAGAGGTAACTCCGGGTAACCATCTGCTTTGGTTTCATGTCTCCTCATTGGGTGAATTTGAGCAGGCAAGGCCTGTCATTGAGGGGGTTAAAAAAAGATTTCCTAAATATCGGATCTTGCTTACCTTTTTCTCTCCATCCGGTTACGAACTCAAAAAAGATTACCCCTTTGCAGATTATGTTTTCTACCTCCCGCTGGATACCCCTCGCAATGCATCCAAATTTTTGGACCTGATCCAACCGGAAAAAGTATTCTTCGTTAAATATGAGTTTTGGTTCAATTTCCTGACTGAGCTCAAGCAAAGAGAGATTCCCACCTATATTTTTTCGGCGCTTTTCCGTCCCTCGCAATTCTTTTTCCAACCTTGGGGAAAATGGTTCAGAAAAGCTTTGAAAGCCTACACCCATCTTTTTGTTCAAAACCAAAGTTCGTTTGACACCCTCCATCAGTTTGGATTTGACAATGTCACCATCAGTGGCGATACCCGATTGGACCGAGTGGCCCAAATAGCCGAAGCCGCCTCAGTTTTGCCGAAACTGGAAAAATTCTGTGCAGGAAATCTTGTGATTGTGGCCGGAAGCACCTGGCCTGAAGATGAGGCGATATTTTTGAATTATGTCAATGCATGTTCACATAAAGTCAAATTTGTTGTGGCTCCCCACGAGGTCAATGAAGATTCCCTGGATCGGATCACCTCCGTGTTGAAACGTCCCTTTGTCCTCTATTCGTCTGCCTCAACACCCGAACAACTTGATTCAGCGGATGTAATGATTGTGGATGGTTATGGTTACCTGGTATCTGTTTACCGGTACGCAAAGATTGCCTTTATTGGGGGAGGGTTCACCACCGGAATCCATAGCATACTGGAACCTGCCGTTTATGGTATGCCCGTCGTTTTTGGTCCCGATTACCATAAATTTCACGAAGCCATTGAGATGATTCAATTGGGAGCAGCCCATTCTGTTTCCAATTATGAAGAGTTGGACATGCTCTTCGAAAGGTACCTGACTGAGCCAAAAAGGTTAGCTCAAGAGAGTCTTTTTGCATCGCAATACGTTGAAAGTAACCGCGGAGCCACTGAACAAATTATTCGGTATTTCTTCGAAAACTAGGATTTTTTCCCACTTTTTCTTGCGTCCTTTTTTGTTTCAAAAATTTACAAAAAAATCTTTTTTGTAAATTTTTTGAAGTCCAAATATTTATATTTAATTGTAAATGTGCATATTAACACATTAAAGTTGATAACTTTTTTTTTCAAACCGGAAAATAGCTATCCAAAAAAATGACTTTTAACATATCTTTACCTAAGAAAGTTCGACTTCCATACAGGAAGCTATCTAACTGAAAATCCTTGATATTTATCCTACGAACCGTTTAGCCATGGAATTAAAAGATGTTACCCCGATGAAAAAAGATAGTGCCCCTAAAACCTATTCAAATGAAGAAGCATTTGAAGCTTCAATGAAATATTTTCAAGGGGATGAATTAGCTGCAAGGGTATGGGTCAACAAATATGCCCTGAAAGACTCATACGGCAATCTTTTTGAACTTACCCCGGACGACCTTCACCATAGATTGTCGTCAGAAATTGCCCGGGTTGAAAAAAAGTATCCGAACCCACTTTCTGAAAAGGAACTTTTTGAATTGTTCGAAGGCTTTAAATACATCGTTCCTCAAGGTGGACCAATGACCGGAATTGGAAATGATTTTCAAACCGGATCGCTTTCAAACTGTTTTGTTGTTGGTAATGGCGCCGACTCTTATGGAGGAATTATGATGGTGGACCAGGAACAGGTTCAGTTAATGAAAAGACGGGGTGGTGTTGGTCATGATCTGTCACACATCCGTCCGAAAGGCTCGCCGGTTAAGAACTCGGCGCTTACATCAACAGGAATTGTTCCCTTTATGGAACGCTTTTCCAACTCGACCAGGGAGGTCGCACAGGATGGGCGCCGTGGGGCCTTAATGCTCTCAGTCTCCATCAAACACCCTGATTCCGAGCAGTTCATCGATGCAAAAATGGACGAAGGCAAAGTGACAGGCGCCAATGTCTCAGTGAAAATTGACGATGAATTCATGAAGGCCGTTCGCAATTCTACAACTTACCACCAGAAATATCCGATCAACAGCAACGAACCAGTCTATACCAAAGATACGGATGCGGCGAGCCTGTGGCAAAAAATTGTGTTCAATGCATGGAAATCGGCAGAACCTGGAATCCTGTTCTGGGATACGGTTATCCGCGAATCAGTGCCTGATTGTTATGCAGACCTGGGTTATGGAACGGTTTCGACAAATCCCTGCGGTGAAATTCCACTTTGTCCGTACGACAGTTGCCGCTTGATTGCCATCAACCTGTATTCCTATGTTGACCACCCATTTACAGAACAGGCAAAATTTAACTTTCCACTCTTTCGCGCTCATGTAAGGTTATCCCAGCGAATCATGGATGATATCATCGATCTCGAACTCGAAAAAATCGATGCGATCTATGACAAAATTGTAGCGGACCCTGAAATGGATGAAATCAAACAAGTTGAATTGAACTTATGGGAAAAAATCAAGGAGAAGGCTGTTAACGGACGCAGGACCGGCATCGGAATCACAGCCGAAGGTGATATGCTCGCAGCCCTGGGACTCCAGTACGGTTCTGAAAATGCCATTGATTTCTCGGTAGAGGTACACAAAATTGTTGCCATCGAGGCCTACCGTGGTTCCGTCATGTTGGCTAAGGAGAGAGGGGCTTTCCCAATTTATGATACGAAGAAAGAGGTAAACAACCCGTACATCAAACGTCTGGCAATCGCCGATCCAGAACTATACGACGAGATGGCCAAATATGGACGCAGAAATATTGCCCTGCTCACCATCGCTCCTACCGGGACAACAAGTTTGATGACACAAACCACTTCAGGAATCGAACCGGTATTTATGCCGGTTTACAAACGGAGAAGAAAGGTTAACCCGAACGACAAGGAAGCCCGCATTGACTTTGTGGATGAAATGGGCGATTCGTGGGAAGAGTACATCATCTTCCACCATAAATTCAAAGTATGGATGGATATCAAAGGGTATAAAACCAACAAGAAATACAGCAATGACGAAATTGACGAACTGGTCAACAAATCGCCCTATGCCAAAGCAACTTCCAATGATATAGACTGGATGGCAAAGGTTAGAATGCAGGGCCAGATTCAAAAATGGGTAGACCACTCCATCTCAGTCACCATCAACTTACCGGAGGAAGCTACCGAAGAGTTGGTCGGAAAGTTATTCTTTTCAGCTTGGGAGAGTGGCTGCAAAGGAGTAACCGTCTACCGCGAAGGTTCCAGATCTGGGGTGTTGCTCTCCACAAAAGACAAGAAAAACGAGGGCGTATTCCCGACCAAACGCCCGGAAGTGTTGGAAGCAGAGATCGTTCGTTTTCAAAACAACAAAGAAAAATGGATTGCTTTCATCGGCTTGATCGACGGCAAACCTTACGAAATTTTCACGGGTTTGGCCGATGACGAAGATGGCATTCTCCTGCCCCGCTCGGTAACTGATGGCTGGATCATCAAAAACAGGGATGAAAATGGCGTTTCGAGGTACGATTTCCAATACCGGAACAACCGCGGCTACAAGACTACCATCGAGGGATTGTCCTTTAAATTCAACCCGATATTCTGGAACTATGCCAAATTGATCTCCAGCGTATTGAGGCACAGTATGCCAATCCAAAAAATTGTAGAACTGATTACCAGTCTCCAGTTTGATGTCGAATCGATCAATACCTGGAAGAATGGCGTCGCTCGTGCATTGAAAAAGTACATTCCAAACGGGACCTCCTGTGAGGATGCTAAATGTGAAGGCTGTGGTTCAGACAATGTAATTTACCAGGAAGGTTGCCTCATCTGCAAGGATTGTGGCTCCTCCAAATGTGGATAAGTGTTTTCATAAGTTTTTTAGATAATTATCTCTGGGGGGAAGATCGAATGGTCTTCCCTTTTTTATTGGAGGTTCCCATAGCTGACGGATTAAAATGTCAGGATAAATACCCGGCTTTTTACCATATAAACTAAAGAGTTTGGCTAAAGCCCTGATCCAGTTTCATTCCTTGGCCGTCAGCTAAAGCAGACGGCAATGAATGAACCCCGGATTTCCAATCAAATTAAGATTCTCATCACTTTCTGATGAAATAGCCATGAACGAATATTCGCACCAACCGAATCCGCCAGCTGGTGGATGGCAATTACATTTGGCAATTAAAATCAATTTATAAACAAATGAAATTGTATCATATAAATTCGTTTTTCTTTCAGAATTAATGTAAATTGTATGATGCTACCAAATTAAGTTAAAGAATTTCCATTTCATTGCCGTCTGCTTTAGCTGACGGATTTAAAGAACATGATAAAAACCCGGCTTTAGCCAAATCCTAATTGCAAACAATGTCACATGTCAGAATCTGGATTCATTTGGTATTTGCCACAAAACAGCGGGAGAATCTACTATCTAATGGATTACGGATCGTATTTCAGGAACACATTCTATCAAATTGTCAAAAGAAAGATATCTTTTTACAAGCAATAAATGGCTTTACAGATCATCTTCATTTACTGATTTCCTTAGGAAAGGATCAATCGATAGCACAAGTTGTTCAGCTAATCAAAGGGGAATCTTCCTTTTGGATTAATCGGAACCACTTGTTGCCATATAAATTTTACTGGCAAGATGACTATTTCGCAGTTTCGGTAAGCGAATCACAAATGGAAAATGTAGTTAAATACATCGAAAATCAAGAAGAACATCATAAAACCAAATCATTTAATGAAGAATTGAATGAGTTTGTTTTAAGATATGGCTTTAAAGTAATTATGGATTCTTAAATTGCTATAACTTAAATTTGGCTAAAGCTCTAATCCATACACATTTCATACCCGTCAGCTATAGTCGTCGGCAATGAAAAAAATCAAAAATCAAATCTAATCCCGGCGATGGGCACCAAGCCGATCAATTTTTTATCTGTCTGCACAACTGCTCCTTTAGTATAGCTGAAATTTCTTTTGTAAACATTGTGCCGGTTTAAGAGATTCTGGATATCCAGGGAAAAATTAAATGCCGATTTCTTTTTATTGATCCTGTAATTGATTCCGGCATCCATCCTGTCAAAAAATGGCAGGTGTTTTCCATAAACCTGATCAATGTCGTAGACCATATACTTTTTAGAGAGCGTTTGGGCATAATTCGGAGGGGTGAAACGATAACCTCCCCGGGCAATATTCCGGAAATTGAAACCAACCGAATTTTGTCCCTGCTTTCCAATCTTAAACTCCTTACCGATTAAAAAATTGAAGACATAATTCGAATTGTAATAGGTGGAGTACCAGTTGGTATTCGCAGCCCTGTACCTTGAATCAAAAAAAGACATGGTAGCGAGCAAATAGTAGTTGTGCAAAAATGATTTATCCACCGTCAACTCAACCCCCACATTGTCAGAAATACCCTCGTTGCTAAGATCAATATCCGGCATTCCTTCCGAAATATTGACCATCGAAAAGGTATTGTTACTGGTCTGACTTATTGGAACATCATACAAATGCTGGTAGTAACCTTCCAAAGTAATCTTTAGTGCATCTGAGAAGGATTTTCTGTATCCTGTTACCAGATGAAAAGCTTTGGCGGTTTTCAGGTCACTATTCAACGGAATTCTGCCTGCTTTTGCTGTTTTCACCCGGAAATAATAGATTGGAAGTGGCTCCTGCCTGGAGTAGAAACCGGTTCCAAAGTTGAGTGATTGGCTTCCGTTAAGATGAAAGATCATTCCCAGCCTCGGCTCAATGGTCAGCTCTTTGTTAATCCCCGTGTAGGTTGAATGAATGGAGGGTACCATCTCAAAAAAATCAACCGGTTTGTATTTCCATTGCAAATAGGCCTGCGTATAAAAACTCCGCGAACGCATATCCACCAGCGTGTCAAATTTAGCATTCGATTGCCTCCTGATGCTGAACATGTTTGGAAAAGAGTTGTGGTATTCAAAGCCAATTCTAAACGAATTTTTTGCATTCACTTTTCTGTTCACCATCACGGAAGTCCTCAAAGCAGGGGTGATAAACCAATCCTGTTTATTCAGGATATGGACAAGATTGGTGTCAATGATCCCCTCGTGCCAGTTTTCATTGGACCTTGTGAATCCAACGATGGTACGGATATACGTTTTGCCATCCCTGAAATTTTTCAAATGTTTGATTCCGAAAACAGCCATCGCATCCTCCTCCAAAAACTCATCATTGTTGATTCCATTCACAATGTCAGCCTTGACATGGGAGGGTTCATTTCCGGTTTTGCTTCTCCCCCCGACCGAAAAAAATTCGAGATCTCCCAGTTTGTCCTCATGAAAATTCATTTTGAAGGTCCAGTCAACCGAACTTGGAATGATGCTCAAATCCTGTAAATTAATGATGCCATATTTCTGCAGAATATTGAAATTGGCATACCGGAAGTTAAACAGATAGGAGTTACCGGCGGATTTCCCGATTGGACCCTCCGCTGCCGCTTCAGCGCCAACCACACTAAGCTGCAAACCAAACTCATGACGGTCGGTATTGCCCTTTCTAAGTCTCAAATCCATCACTCCAGATAATGCATTCCCAAATTCACCTGGGAATGCTCCGGTATAAAAATCAAAATCTGCCAACACATTGGTTGAAATCATAGAGTACGCCCCGCCATTGTTTCCGACACCATTTGACAGGTGGTTGGGATTGGGTATTTCGAGCCCTTCGAGTCGCCACGATATTCCTCTGGGAGAGTTTCCCCTGACTACGATTTCATTGCTATCATCGCTGTTTCCACTTGTAACCCCGGCAAAATTGGCCACCATGCGCAATGGATCATAATAGCCACCGGCAAATCTCGCAGCATCCTGGCTCTGCAAAGTCTGTAGGCTGGATCCACTGGAAGGAGTAAGCCATGTTTTTTTTCCTGCCGATACCTGCACTTCACCTGTTTCGAAGACTTTGGCCTCCATGGGAATCTCCAGCATTACCACTTTACCTGTGCCAACCTGAATATTTTGCATTACCTTGGATGTATAACCAAGACGGGATACCAGGAGGTCCCACCTGCCGGGAGGTATTTTCAGTCTAAAATTTCCCTGATTGTCAGTGAAAGCGGCAAACTCTTTGTTGTGATTGGTAAATTTCAGATTGACTTCAGGTATGGGTTGCCTCGACTCCATGTCGACAAGAGTTCCTTTCACGGTCTGCATATACGCTTGTGCACTACAAAAAGCAGGGGCAGCAAAAAGCGCAAAAAAAAGGCAAAGCGAATGCAAATTGCACTTCCCTTGCCTGTATATAATTGCTGTCATCATCGATCAGATGAGCTATTCGAGGTAGGTATATCCGTATAATCCTGAACGATAGTTAGATAAAAACTCCTTTCCCTCCTCGGCCGAGATGATTCCCGATTTAACGGAGGAGGTTACCCAGGTTTCGACTGTCCGAACCAACTTTTTCGGATTGTACTGGACATATTCCAAAACTTCCGCAACTGTTTCGCCATCGATGACCTGATCGATAGAGTACCCCTTGTCATCCACGGATACGTGAACGGCATTGGTATCCCCGAAAAGGTTGTGAAGATCGCCCAGAATTTCCTGGTAAGCCCCTACCAGGAAAACGCCGATGTAGTACGGCTCCTTTGGCTTGAGGGAGTGCACAGGCAGGTAATAGGACTGGTTGCGAACGGAGATAAAGTTGTCGATCTTCCCATCCGAATCACAGGTGATATCCTGCAACGTTGCAGTCCGGTCGGGTTTTTCATCCAGACGGTCCAGTGGAATGATTGGGAAAATCTGGTCGATTGCCCACGAATCCGGAAGTGACTGGAAAAGGGAGAAATTACAGAAGTATTTATCTGACAATAATTTAGGTAAAGAAAGAAACTCTTCCGGAACATGTTTCATCCCACTCACCATTTGTGTTGTCTCTTGCGCGATAGACCAGAACAACCGCTCAATTTTGGCCCTGGTGCTGATATCCAGCAATCCAAGACTGAAGCGATCCAGTGCCTCTTCCCGTATCTGCTGGGCATCGTGCCAGGTTTCCAGCATCCGGGGTTGGTTCAAAGTATCCCACAAGGAGTAAAGGTCACGCAACAATTCATGGTCATCCGGACTTACCTCTTCATCGTCCTCCCATCTTTGGAGTGTGGTGGATTCAAGCACTTCGAAAACAAGCACGGAGTGATGGGCAGTCAGGGAACGGCCTGATTCCGTAATAATATTTGGATGTGGCAAACCATTTTTTTCGCTTACATCGACGAGTGTCGAGACGACATCGTTCACATACTCCTGGATGCTGTAGTTGACGCTGCTTTCACTGGATGATCTGGTTCCATCGTAATCGACCCCCAATCCTCCGCCGATATCCACAAAATCAATCTGGAACCCGTTCTTGTGCATCTGCACGTAAAACTGGGATGCCTCACGCATCGCCAGCTTTATCCGACGAATTTTGTTAACCTGACTGCCGATGTGAAAATGGACAAGGTGCAAACAATCTTTCATCTTGTTCTTGTCCAGATAATCCAGGGCCTCAAGCAACTCGCTGGAGGTAAGTCCGAATTTGCTGCCGTCGCCACCCGAATCTTCCCATTTGCCGCTTCCTGTGCTGGAAAGTTTGATGCGAATACCCAGATTTGGTTTTATTTTGAACTGCTTGGCGATTTTAACGATCAGTTTCATCTCGCTTAGCTTCTCGATGACCAGATAAATTCGGCGACCCATTTTTTGGGCCAGCAAAGCGAGTTCTATGTAATCTTCGTCCTTGTATCCGTTGCAAATAATGAGCGAATCGTTGTCCGTATTGATGGCAATGACCGCATGAAGTTCAGGCTTTGATCCTGCCTCCAGTCCGATGTTAAATTTTTTCCCGTGTGTGACGATCTCCTCAACGACCGGTCGCATCTGATTGACCTTGATCGGATAGATGATATAACCCTGGGCGTTGTAATTGTACTCTTCAGCAGCAATTTTAAAACAGCTCGCCATTTTCTCAATCCTGCTGTCCAGGATATCCGGAAAACGAAGCAGCACGGGGGTCGAAACATCCCTTAACTGCAGCTCTTCCACCAGATCCATCAGGTCGACCTCAACACCATTTTTCCTAGGAGTGACCACCACATGACCCTTCTCGTTGATGGAAAAATAATTAACTCCCCAACCGTTGATGTTGTACAACTCAGCAGAATCTTCGACGCGCCATTTTCTCATTTCAATAACCTCTTTTTCTTGTTATTATTCGATTCAAGTACCCTGGATTAATCATTCCAATCCATTTGATTGCTGCGATTTCCGGTGCAAAGGTACAAAATATGTTTTTTTTATTTGACCATTAAATATCAAGGGACTAACCGATTCTTTCGACGCCCTCCGGCAAGCCGATAAATTCGTACCCCTGGTTTCTTAGCTGGGGTATAAAACCGGCATCCAGTATGCATTTTTGCATTTGAACGGCATCCATTGAAAAGTTGGCGCCGGCGGCAGAGACAACATTCTCCTCGATCATGATTGAACCCAGGTCGTTTGCTCCTGCATGGAGGGCGAGTTGACCGGTCTCTTTTCCAACGGTTAGCCAGGAGGCCTGAATGTTTTCGAAATTGTTCAGCATGATCCGGCTTAGCGCAATCATCCGGATATAGTCGATGGGAAGAATGGATTTGAATTCCCCGCTTTTGCCCAAAAGAGTACCTTCCGACATGAAAGGCCATGGGATAAATGCTTTAAATCCCGGACTACCGTCTGGCTTCTGTGCCTGAAGTTCTCTCAGTTGCACCAGATGTTCCATTCGTTCCAGCGGGGTTTCGATGTGCCCGAACATCATGGTGGCAGAGGTAAGCATGTGCAATTGATGGGCCACTTTCATCACATTGATCCACTCCCCGGCGGTGGCTTTGCCCGGCGATATCTCCTTCCTCACCCTGTCGCACAGAATCTCTGCACCGGCGCCCGGCAAGCTGTCGAGTCCGGATTCCATCAGCTTTTCAAGCACTTCCCGGTAGGAAAGCCGCTCTTTTCTGGCAATGTGTACCACCTCAGGCGGACCTAGCGCATGCAATTTCACATTCGGATATTTCTGTTTCAGGTCACTAAAAAGATCCGTATAAAATTTCAGGCCATAACGGGGATGCATCCCTCCCTGCAGCAATAGTTGGTTTCCTCCAAGTTGGATCATCTGATCGATCTTCTGGTGGTACTCTTCCATGGTGGTGGTATATGTTCCTTCCCCATTGATCTTTCTGTGAAAATTACAGAAGGTGCATCCAGATATGCAGACGTTTGTGATATTTACGTTCCTGTCGATCATCCAGGTAACAACCTTGCCCGGAATGTGAATTTGTCGCAACGCATTGGCAACCCAAATTAAATCAGCGGTCGAAGCCTCCAAAAAAAGCTTAACACCCTCTGAAGCAGACAATGGTTCCAGCGCAATTGCCCTTTGAAATAATGCGTCTGACATGCTAACTTATCAAATTAAAAATTACAGATTGCAGATTACAAATGATGAACACAATAAATGTGCGCAACTTATGTAACTATTAATGTGTTATTTAGTATTTTTAGTATCAGTAATTGATGAAACTACAAATTGAAAAATAACCTGTTTTATATTGGGTTAAAGGTAGTAATTTTGAGCCAAAGGATATTGAAAAGTGGGACACGCGGTTTTAATCCTGTCTTTTATAATGCTTGAAATGAAATATCAAAGGAGAGGGATAAACGGTAAATACCCTTATCCATTTCCTGAATATACCTGAAGATTAAAGATTTAACAAAGAACAATACTGTTATCATGATACTAAAGAGGTCCAATCCAGATGAAATTCATCAAAATCGTTGTTTCCTGATTAAAGATGATGTAGCGGATTCGCGGATTCCGCTCAACGAAGAGGAGCATTCCTACCTGATCGACAAACTCGAAAAGGAACAGCGATTGGTCGAGATAAACCGCTATTCCAGCAAATTGCTGATCGTTGGGATCCCTGCTACAGTGGATGAAAACGCTAGACTCGAAGCCTGGAGAAGGCACGGAAATGAAGTCGCTCAATGGGCCAAAAAGGAGAAGTTGCAATCCATTGAGGTTACATCAATGCTTGAAAGTACAGAGCAGTTGATCGCATTCGCAGAAGGTGTTATCCTGGGCAGTTATCAATTTCTGAAATACCAGAGCAAGGCTGAAAAATTAAGGAGTACCCTGCAGGAGATCTGTTTTAACGATGATCAGCTTTCTGAAAAGCAAATGGAATATTTGACCGTCCTGAGCGAAGCCGTCTACGCTGCCCGTGACATGGTCAATGAACCGGTGATCAGTCTGAACGCCGAAAAATTTGGGGCTCTCCTTCATCAGATGAGCGCCGAAGTTGGTATAAAAGCAGAGGTCCTGGGCAAAGAACAAATTGAAGCGCTTGGAATGGGTGGCCTTCTTGCTGTTAACAAAGGCAGCATCGACCCTCCGGCTTTTGTCATACTGGAATGGAAACCCGAAAATGCTGTGAACCACCAGCCAATTGTTTTGGTAGGCAAAGGAGTCGTATTTGACACCGGTGGATTGAGCCTAAAACCCACTGCCAAATCCATGGATTATATGAAAAGCGATATGGCAGGGGCAGCAGCCGTGGCTGCGGCCATCCAGATTGCAGCCAAAAACAGGCTGCCACTCCATATTGTTGCGCTTATTCCCGCCACCGACAACCGTCCGGGGGGCAATGCGATCACACCCGGAGATGTAATTACCATTTCAAACGGTGCAACGGTAGAGGTTTTGAATACGGATGCTGAGGGTAGGCTCATTCTCGCGGATGCACTTTGTTATGCCAAAAAATATGATCCGATGCTCGTTATTGACCTCGCGACGCTAACCGGTTCTGCGGCGATGACATTGGGAATTCACGGAATTGCAGCCATGCACAACGAATGTGGCAACCTGTATGAACTTTTGAAGAGTGCGGGAGAAAGGGTTAACGAGCGTTTGGTCGAACTTCCGCTCTGGGAAGAGTATGATGAGATGATCAAATCGAACATAGCCGACATGAAAAATATTGGTGGAGGAGAAGCAGGAGCAATCACTGCGGGTAAGTTCCTCCAAAGGTTTGTTGATTATCCCTGGATTCACCTCGATATCGCCGGACCTTCCTTCCTTCATGCAGCCGACCATTATCGCACGATCGGTGGAACGGCCACCGGTGTAAGGCTATTGTCCGATTTTTTTAACTCACTTGTTCTTCAAACGAATTCAGAAACCTTATAAAATTATTACACAGAGGAATTATTACTCCTGAATGAAACTAAAAATAGCTTTTAAATTGTTGCCTGATCAACGAAACATTTGAGGAAACCTCGAGTGGCACAGAGAGAAAAATCGCTTGCGATTTTTAAACTCAGTGAACTCATTAATTTTTCTCTGAATTTTATTCAAAGGCAAAAATATTTATACGCTCTAAATTCTCGATTATTTGAAAATTATTCTCTGTGTTAAAATTTAAACAGACTCTCAGCCTCAATTTAAACCGGAACCCCCCTAATGATTGAATAAAAGTTTAAATTTGACAAATAATGAGGTCGGGAACCGACCGTTTATACCAATACATATAATGCATGGAACAACATAAATTGAGAATAGGGATCACCCACGGGGATATCAATGGAATAGGATATGAGGTAATTATCAAGACTCTGTCGGACAGCAGGTTGCTTGAATCTTGTACCCCAATTGTTTATGGCTCGCCAAAAGTTGCCGCTTACCATCGCAAGGCGCTTGATGTAGAATTGTTCAGCTTCAACCAAATATCCTCAGCGCGTGATGCCAGCTCAAAAAGGGTGAACATCATCAATTGTGTCGACGAAGAAATCCGGGTTGAGCTGGGAAAATCAACTCCTGAAGCAGGGGCAGCCGCCTTGCTCTCCCTTCAGGCTGCGGTGAAAGATCTGAAATCGGGTGATATTGATGTGGTGGTAACCGCACCCATTAACAAAGAAAACATCCAGTCGGAGCAATTTAAGTTTCCGGGACATACTGAATTTTTCGCCAGCGAATTTGCTGCCAAAAATTACATGATGCTGATGGTCAGCGATCAGCTGAAAGTCGGGGTCGTGACAGGGCACATTCCTCTGTCCCAGGTTCCACAGGCAATAACGAAGGAAAAAATTGTTTCCAACATCCGTATCCTACACAAGACGATTTTGGAAGATTTTTCTATCCGTAAACCACGGATCGCAGTATTGGGATTAAATCCACATGCAGGTGATAAGGGTGTGATTGGCCTTGAGGATCAGAATATCATCTATCCAGCCATTAAACAGGCAAATGAAGAAGGGATCATCGCATTAGGGCCATTCCCGGCTGATGGATTCTTTGGCTCGGGCGATTACAAAAAATTTGATGCCATTCTCGCCATGTACCATGATCAGGGTTTAATTCCATTTAAGGTGCTTGCGTTCGAATCGGGCGTCAATTTTACGGCCGGATTGCCAATCATTAGGACTTCTCCCGGACATGGAACTGCATATGATATTGCCGGAACGGGAGTCGCTTCGGAAGATTCCTTCCGGAATGCGATCTATTTGGCAATTGATGTATTTGAGTCGAGGAAAATGTATAAGTCGCTTTCCAAAAATCCATTGAAGCACCACGAGATCGACCGTACAGGAGGAGAATAATACCTGACAAACCCACTTGCATATGTTCGAACATATAAAAGGATCAGTAATCAGTTTGACCCCGGCCGGGATAGTGATCGAGGCGGGTGATATCGGCTATTTGATCCACATATCACTCACCACCTATTCTCAGCTTCACGGCAGTGAAAAAGCCAAATTATTCCTGCATCAGGTGATTCGCGAAGATGCCCATATTTTGTATGGATTCTTTGAACAGACAGAAAGGGAACTTTTCAGGATGCTGATCTCCGTCAATGGAATAGGAGCCAATACGGCCATTATGATGTTATCCTCACACAAACCCGACGAACTTCAGAATGCCATTCTTACCGAGAACGTTGGATTATTGAAGAACATCAAAGGTATTGGGGTAAAGACGGCACAAAGGGTTATCATTGATCTGAAAGATAAAATCGGAAAACTTCCTGCAGGTGATTTGCTGTTCAGGTCGATCGAAAATCCCGTACGCTCGGAGGCAGTTGCCGCGTTGGAGATGCTTGGTTTTAACAAGAAAGCTGTTGAAAAACTGATCGACCAGGTGCTGACCGAGCAACCGGCCATTTCAGTTGAAAACCTGATCAAGCTTGCGCTAAAGAGTTTTTGACCAATTGAAAAAAGTACTTATCAAGACCCTTGGTGCAACATTGCTCGCCGCATGTATTGCACTGTTTTGGCATAGCAACGCATCCTTTGGAACTGCAAATGTTATGCAAAAGGGCTTTGATGCACTTTTTTTGGCCTCCGCTGATTCAGTTGCCGGTGATACAATTACCTCGCATCTTCGTGCCAAAAGAAGGGAAAATCCATTCTCTCAGTTATCTAACAGGGACAGTACTGCCTTGTATCTGAAAAAACCATCCAATATCCAGACAGAAGTTTTGTACGATGCCCTTACCGGCCAATACCTCATCACAGAAAAAGCCGGGGCCATTGAGTACCGTTTGCCGGGATCGCTGAGCTTGCACGAATACCTTCAAAGAGACCTGAAGGAATCCGTCGACCGCTATTGGCGAAAAAAAATATCACTGAAATCCTTCGAAAGCCGGACGCAAATTATTCCACAGTTTCAAATTGGCGGAGATGCTTTCAACAAGGTGTTTGGCAGTAGTATTGTGAACATCCGCCCTCAGGGATATGTTGAGATGAGCCTCGGGTTGAAGAGCAACAAAATTGAGAACCCAGCCATTCCAACCCGTATGCAACGCAATACCACCTTTGATTTCAACCAAAAGATCAATGTTAGTCTGGATGGGGAGATCGGCGACCGGTTGAAGATGAGGTTCAACTACAACACCGATGCAACCTTTGATTTTGAAAATAAAATCAAACTCAACTATGCTGGTGGTGAAGATGATATCGTTAAAAGTGTTGAGGCGGGAAATGTCTCGATGCCGCTTACCGGAACGCTGATTCGTGGTGGTACCAATCTCTTCGGCGTCAAGACAGAACTTCAATTCGGAAAACTTTCTGTTAGCACCCTCTTTTCTCAGCAAAAAGGTGAGACCAAGGTCATCAACACGGAAGGCGGAGCAGAGCGCACAAAATTTGAAATCAATGCCACCAACTACGATGCCAACAGAAACTTCTTTCTTGCGCATCATTTTTACGACACTTATGACCAGGCGTTAGCCGAAATTCCTATCTTAAAAACATCTGTCACCCTCAATAAGGTTGAAATTTGGGTAACCAATAAATCAAGCCATTTTCAGGAGTCACGAAATATTCTGGCACTACTCGATCTGGGAGAAAAAGGACAAAACAAACAAAACCAGACCATTTCAGAATTTGGGGACACACCTGGTTTGCTCTATCCTTATAACCAGCTTCCCAACAACAATATCAACGGTATATACAAAACGCTTACCACCAATTATTCAGACATTCGTGATATTGCCAGGCTCAATGAAGTTCTTAAACCTCTGTCTGCAAGGGATTTCATCGCCGGCCGCGACTATGAAAAGATCGAAAATGCCAGACGACTCGACTCAACCGAATATACTGTCAATAAGCAGTTGGGGTATATTTCCCTTAACATGGCGCTCAATGCCGACGAAATTCTGGCAGTCGCTTATCAATACACTGCCAATGGGGAGACATTCCAGGTAGGGGAATTTTCGACCGATGGTATTGAAGCGCCAAAAACACTTGTTCTTAAGTTGTTGAAAGGAACTAACCTAAATCCCATTTTTAAAAACTGGGACCTGATGATGAAAAATATTTACAACATTCGGGCTCAGCGAATTTCGAATGAAGAGTTTAAACTCGATGTGCTATACCGGAATGATGCCTCCGGAACTGACCTCAATTACCTGCCTGATGGTCCTTTGAAAGAGAAAAACCTTCTGTCGGTTATGAACCTGGATAATCTGAACAATCAGCTTGATCCATACCCTGACGGCGTTTTTGACTTTATAGACCGAATTACCATTGATGCCCAAAAAGGAAGGATTATCTTCCCGGTTGTCCAACCATTTGGTTCTAACCTGGAGAAAAAATTCAACGGTGATGCCGCTGCGATCAAGAGGTACGTCTATTCTTCATTGTACAATAATACCCGAACGGTTGCCGAACAGGATGCCGAAAAAAATAAATACCACCTAAAGGGAAGTTATAAGGGCCTTTCCAATTCGGAAATATCACTGGATGCCATCAACATTGCAAGGGGATCGGTAAAAGTGATGGCCGGAGGCAGGCAGCTTCAGGAAGATGTGGACTTTATCGTTGATTATACCCAGGGCCGCGTGAAGGTCATCAACCAGGGATTGCTGGAATCGGGTACCCCGATTTCCATCTCTACCGAGAGTCAGGACCTTTTCAGCATGCAGCGCAAGACCATGCTGGGAACCCACCTGAATTACGAAATCAGCAAGAATTTCAACATCGGTTCTACGGTTATGTATCTCCTGGAAAAACCACTGACCCAGAAGGTCAACTATGGCGAGGATCCGATTGCCAACACCATGCTTGGCTTCAATGGTTCTTACAGCGCCTCCTCACCTTTTATCACCAAGATGGTGAATGCTTTGCCATTTATCAATACAAAAGAAGAATCTAAAATTGCCGTTGAAATGGAGTGGGCAAAGTTGTTCCCCGGCCATTCAAAGGCAATATCAAAAGAAGGCGCCGTCTATCTGGATGATTTTGAGGGCACTACCACACCAATCAATTTAAAATCATTCATTGGCTGGTCTCTGGCAAGTACACCACAAGGGAATGAGCAATTCCCGGAAGGGGACCTGATCAACGATCTGGCCTATGGTTATAACAGGGCCCTTCTTTCGTGGTATGTTATTGACCCATTCATGCAACGAAATACAGCCCCTTCGTACCTTCTTCAGCAAGAAAAATTAGATGACCATCGCGTTAGGGAGGTTTTTCAGTCAGAAATTTTCCCCAACCGGCAGAATCCAATCGGACAACCAACCAATATCCCAACCCTCGACCTGGCATTCTATCCCACCGAAAGAGGTCCCTATAATTTTGACACTTATCCGACAGGGCTTTCATCGGGAGTCGCGAAGGATGGCTCTCTATTAAGACCTGAAAGCCGGTGGGGAGGGATCATGCGAAAAATTGAAACCAGCGATTTTGAGGCCACCAACGTAGAGTACATTGAATTTTGGATGATGGACCCTTTTGCTGAAGACAAAGCCGGTGATGAGAACCCCGGGGGAAACCTTATTTTTCATCTGGGGAGTGTGTCCGAAGATATTCTCAGGGACGGAAGAAAATCGTTTGAGCATGGCTTGCCGGCAGACGGCGATTATACCAATCTGGATGTCTCCACCTGGGGCAGGGTTTCAAAGCAACAATCACTCGTAAAAGCCTTCGACAATTCACCACAGGCCAGGATTTTCCAGGATATTGGCTTAGACGGAATCAATTCGAAAGATGAAAAAATCTTTTACAAACAGTTTTTGGCCTCACTGCTTCCGCTCGTTGATGCCACTGCAATGACAAAAGTTGAGAAGGATCCCTCCAGCGATGATTTTCATTACTTCAGGGGGAGTGACTTTGACCAGGAGAAAAAGGATCTCCTTGAACGATACAAATTTTACAGCAACACCGAAGGAAATTCACCAACAACAGACCAGTCGACTGAAAGTTATCCTACTGCAGCAACCTCAATTCCTGATGTAGAGGACATCAATGATGACAATACCCTCAATGAGAATGAGGCCTATTTTCAGTACAAGCTGAAGATTGACCGGGCAAACATGGCTTTGGGGAAAAACTACATCACAGACATCAAGACTTCCGAAGTTACGCTCAAAAGCGGGAAAAAATCTAATATTACCTGGTACCAGTTCAAAGTTCCGATCACCGAACCTGATAAAGCTTACGGAGCCATCAACGACTTCAGATCGATACGTTTTATGCGTATGTTGGTAAACGGATGGAAAAAGCCTGTTGTGCTAAGGTTCGCAACCCTCGATCTGGTGCGCACCAACTGGAGAAGATACGATAAAACCCTCAATCCCGATGGAAGCCCCTCATCCGTATCGACCCAGTTCGACCTGTCGGCTGTCAATATTGAGGAAAACAGTAACCGGAAACCCGTCAATTATGTATTGCCTCCGGGAGTCGACAGGGTGATCGATCCGGCCAATGCGCAACTGCGTCAGCTTAATGAGCAATCCATGGTAATGAAAATCATGGATGTAGAACCAGGGGAAGCGAAAGCCGCTTACAAAATGACTTCTGTTGATTTGCGGCGGTACAAGAACCTAAAACTGGAGGTACATGCAGAGAAGCTGGATGGTATGCCCTTGCGGGATAACGAGCTATCCCTCTTTATACGGTTAGGTTCGGATTTTCAATACAACTACTATGAGTACGAAATACCCCTGAAACTGACTCCGCCTGGTTATTACGACAATGGAAAAGAGAGCGACCGATACATCGTGTGGCCAACAGAAAACAGAGTCTATATACCGTTGGACATGCTGCCACAACTAAAACTTGATCGTAATGCCGAAATGCATGCAAATGGTTCAACCATTGGGATGGGAGATATTTTTGAACAGGTACACAGGGGAGTTAACAGCAACCAGAACAAGATTAAAATTAAGGGAAATCCGGATCTCTCCGAGGTCAGTGTCATGATGATTGGCGTTGGAAACAGAAAAGGTCATACGACCGGAAGCCGTTCGGCAGAGGTGTGGGTGAACGAACTGCGGTTGACCAACTTTGAGGAGAACGGCGGCTGGGCAGCCATCGGACGGGTATCCGGAAACCTTGCCGATCTGGGAACCTACTCCTTTGCCGGAAGATGGATGACATCCGGATTCGGTGATATAGACTCAAAGATGTCGACCCGTTCGAAGGAAGACACTCGTGAATACGATGTCTCAACAAATCTCGAACTTGGAAAATTCTTCAAACCCGAATCAGGCGTGAAGATACCGATGTACATGAGCTTTTCCAAATCAGTGGCAACGCCGGAATACTCTCCCGTCGATAAGGATGTTAAACTATCGGATGCCCTTAACAATGCTGCTACTAAGTCGGAACGGGACTCCATCAAGCAGATGTCGCTTACTTTCAATACCCGGAAAAGTATCAACTTTACCAATGTTCAGATTGACAAACCTGGGAAAAGTGGCGAAAAGAAGTTTTACGATGTTTCGAATCTTTCACTCTCCTATTCCTACAATCTTTTCCAGCATGGTGATGTCAACACACTTATAGAAAGGACGACCAACTCACGGACCTTATTGAATTATCACTTCAACAGCAGGCCAAAATCTATTGATCCATTTAAAAATTTCTCCTTTTTAAAACCAAAGTCGCTGACACTGCTCAGGGACTTCAATTTCAGCCTGTCTCCGGCACAGGTCTCCTTCCGCTCGGATATGAACAACATGCAGAGTGATTTGCAATACCGGAATATTACCAATCCCGATTTTATCCTGCCTGTTTCGCATCAGAATAATTTCACATGGAACCGTTATTATGATTTACGGTTTGACCTCACCAGAAGCCTTAAACTTGATTTCTCTGCCATCAATGCTTCACGGATCGGCGATCCGTTGAAAATTAATACGTTGAATCAGGGAACCTACGAATTGAGACGCGATTCTATCTGGAGGTCAATACTGGAAGGCGGAAAAAATACCCATTACCATCATACCTGGAATGCCACATATACCCTGCCAATCAACAAGATTCCATTGCTTGATTGGACTTCCGCTTCTGCTGTTTATCAGGCCGGATATGATTGGAACCTTGCCCCGGTTACGCGCGGGGATTATCAATTGGGAAACTCCATCAGCAACATGAATTCGATTCAGTTGAATGGTCAGCTTGACTTTCTGCAATTGTACAACAAAGTACCTTATCTAAGAAAAGTAAATCAAAAATATGGCGAATTCAGCAGGGGAAGAAGAGAGAGTCAGGAGAGCAGCCGCCAAAGATATTCTGGTCAACAAATTGCTGTGCCACCTCAAAAATACCAGGAACAAAACCTGAAACTCAAA
>Ga0265297_10002225_pt1 | contig 40736 bp, 54 predicted proteins | sample Munlanlwell13791_FD_192502 | JGI IMG/M metagenome (GOLD analysis project Ga0265297, IMG submission 192502) | Leachate microbial communities from a municipal landfill in Southern Ontario, Canada - Leachate well 137-91 | ecosystem: Engineered > Solid waste > Landfill > Unclassified | place...
CAGCTCCCGCTCCAGCTCCTGCTCCAGCTCCTGCTCCAGCTCCCGCTCCCGCTCCCGCTCCTGCTCCAGCTCCCGCTCCCGCTCCCGCTCCTGCTCCAGCTCCCGCTCCAGCTCCAGCTCCAGCTCCCGCTCCCGCTCCCGCTCCTGCTCCAGCTCCCGCTCCAGCTCCCGCTCCCGCTCCAGCTCCAGCTCCAGCTCCCGCTCCAGCTCCAGCTCCAGCTCCCGCTCCAGCTCCTGCTCCCGCTCCCGCTCCTGCTCCTGCTCCAAGAGCGGTCGCTGCCGGCCTTCAGTGCTGCAACCGTCATCGCTCAGTCCCTCCGGAGCTTGTTGTTCTCGATGACCCAGCGCGTGTGGCAGGTGCCGCAGGTGAATGCCTCGTGCGTATTCACGCGACCGATGTGAGTGAACACCTCCTTCGGGTTGGAGGGGTTCACCCACGGGTGACCGCGCCCCGTGTCGTCGAGCGTGAAGTTGCGGTTGCTCTGCTGCAACGTCATGTTCTGCCCGACGTGGCCCTGAAAGAGGTTGCAGACCGGGCACGGGATCACGATCGCGATCTCGATCCCTCCATCCGGCTTCTCCACCTCCGTCACGTCGCAGACGAGGAAGTCGAGCGTCGAGCCATCCCGACGTACCACCGCCAGGATCAGGTGCATGTTGCCGCCGAGCTTGCGGTCGTAGAGGCGCGCCTCATCCGGGCTCGCCTTCGCCTTGGCTCGCATGTCGGCGAGCACTGCTTGGCGCCGAGCTGTATCGGCCTTCAAGCGCGCGTTCTCCAGCATCTGCGCACTGGAGGGGGCCGACGGGTTGTAGACGAGGTTGAAATCCTTCAGCGTCGGTGACTTCGGCGTCTGTGGTGCAAACACACCGCGAAGGTACGCCTCCGCACCGCGCCCGTCAAGGACGCCGTTTTGCAGCCCAAAAACGCCGGTTACCGGCGCCGGCGGTTCGTCCGCAGGGTGCGGCGGGTGCCACGGATGCTGCGAACCGAGCGCCGAGGGCCAGCCGACGAGCGGGCGCCGAGGGACGACGGGGACGGGCTCTTCTTGCGCAGCAGCAGGTAGGCGCCGCCGCCCACCAGCAGCAGCCCCAGCAGCCCGATGCCGAGCTTGGTGCCGAAGCCCACCACCGGCTCCTCGGGCAGCACGGCCGCCTCTTCGACGATCGCCTCATCGACGACCGGGGCGACCACCGCCTTCGTCTTGCCGGTGGACTTGATCGTGGCCAGCGCCGCTGCCCTCTGCGCGTCGGTGAGCCCCTTCGTCTTGCCGGTGGACTTGATCGCGCTCATCCAGGCCGCCGTCGCTGTGCTCACAGAAGGCGTCTGCGCCGACGTCGTCTTGCTCGTGCCGCCGGCCTTCGCCTTACCCTTGAACGTCGCCGAGATCTTGGCCGACAGCTTCTTCGGGACGAGCAGCGAGGTACCTCCCGTCAGCAGAGCCGCCGCCGCCTTGCCAGGCTTCTTCGGAGTCGCCAGCGAGGCGCCACCCGTCAGCACCGCCATGACCGCCTTGCCGGGCTTCTTCTTGATCGTCGACCGGACCTTCTTGGTCGCCAGCAGTGAGGCGCCACCGGTCAGGACAGCCGCCGCCGCCTTGCCCCGAGACTTCTTCGGGACCAGCGAAGCACCGCCCGTCAGGACAGCGCCGGCCACCTTCTTCAGAAGGCCGCCCTTGCCCTTGCCCTTGCCCTTCAGCTTGATCTTGAACCGGATCTTGCCGAGCCCATCGATGCCCGGCTGCGGCACCGCCTGGTAGGTACCCGGCATCGCGTGGACGAGGACGAACGGCTGCTGCAGCTCACGACCGTTCACGTAGAGGGGGTATCCGAATGCCATGATGTTCTTCCTTGTCCTGGGTCAGCGAGACTTCTTCGTGCGGCGTGAGTGGCGCCGGCGGCGGCTCCGGGTGGACTTGCGACGAGATCTCTTGCGGGGATTCGTCGCCATCGACGGCGCCTGCGCGGCGCCGATCAGGGCCACCGCCAGCAAGCCGATGCCCGGCGCGATGATGTTCGCGGCGGCACCGCTCCACTGGTAGGTCTTCTTCGCCGCCGGCGTCGGCGCCACCTTGCCACCGATCCAGTAGCCGAGTCCGCCGAGCGCCGCCGGCACGACCAGCACCGCAGCGAGGATGGCCCCACCAGCGATGCCGACTCCGGCGGCCTGCTTCAGCGTGTTGGTGGTCGTCAGGTTGTTCGACCTGATCAGCGGCGCCGGCGAGGCCGACGATGTCGTCACGATCCCGCCGGGCACCGTCGCCCCGAGCCCGCTCACGGCGCGCAGGGGCGCCTCCGCGTAGTACGCACCGATGCCGCCGTGCATCATCCACCTCTCCTTCGTTGCCTGAAGTACACGATCCCGACGATGGCGGCGATCCCAAGCGCCCCGAGCAGCAGGGGCACGCCGAGCCCACCACCGCTCTCCTCCTCCTCTGCCGCCGCCTCGTCCGTCAGGTCCTGGCGCTGGTCAGAAGGGAGCTGCGACTCGGAGAAGAGAGGCTTCCAACTGTCCTCGATCTCCTCCTCGTCGGTGATCTCCTCGGCGCCGAGCCCCGCCACGGCGCGCAGCGGCGCCTCCGCGTAGTAGGCCCCGAGCCCGTCGTAGGCCCGCCGGTTCGGGAAGGTCCCCCACGGAGCGGCCGTGTGGATCAGCTCGTTGAACATCTGCGCCGGCACCTGCCGATGCACGGGGGGCACGTAGGCGGCGGGGCTCTCCCGGGTCAAGAAGACGGTGTTCTTGGCAGCCTGCCGGATCGCAGCCGTCAGCGGGCTCTCGACCGCGGCCGCGACCGCACCGAGCGCGGGAGGGCCCACCCGCACGGGGTTCACGCCCCAGCCGGGAACCGGGGCATGGCTCCACCCTGGGGATCCGGCGTGAGTCGGGTCGCCTGGCTGAAACACCTTGTAGAACCGATCTCTCGTGACTTCGTACATGGGGTCCTCACCCGCTCTTGCGCGACGCTAGGATGGCGATGGTCCCGATCAAGAACACCGACCCCACGCCGATAGCGATCGGGATCCAAGGAAACTCGACCGCCGCTGGCATAGAGGCCTGCTTCTCTGCCAGCGTCTCCTGCAGGTCAGTCGTCTGCTCCTCCGCCGTCGTCGCCTCCTCGGGGCGCGGCTCGGGCGGCACCTCGGCAGGAGCAGCCGCCGCCTTGGTCTTCTTCTTCTTCTTCTTCTTGAACACCAGCGACAGGCCACCCGTCAGCACGGCGCCGATGATCTTGCCCGTCTTCTTCTTCTTGCCCGAGGCCTTGCGCTTGGCCTTGCGCTTGGCCTTGCGCGCCTTCACACGCTTGCGCACCGACTTCTTGTTCCAGAACGCACCCAGATCACCAGCGCCCGAGAGGTAGGCGTACCCGGGGCCGATGTTCGTCGTGGGCAGGCTGACGATCGAGTAGCTCATGTTCACGCGACCTTCTTGTAGAGAAGCCAGGTCAGTCCTGCAGCTCCGACCACGGCAGTAGAGGTGATGACCGTGTTACGGATCCGCAGGTTGCGGAGGTTGTTCGCCTCCAGGGCGGCTCGTTGAAGCTCTAGCTGGTCCAGTGCCAGCCGCACCGTGAGCCGCGAGGTAGCGATGTTGATCAGCGCCGCGGCTGCCTTCTCGAAGGCACCGGTCATCTTCGACTCAAACAGCGCCATCGCCGCGTCGGTCCGCTTCTCCCGGGACTGGATCTCCTTTCGGGTCGGACGCGACCCATAGGTGCATTTGATGGCGGCCCGGTTGTAGCTGACCCTGTCGTACATGAGCGACAGGTAGTTCGGCACCCGCCAGGTCGTCTTGGTGGCTTGGCCTCGGATGCAGGCGTCCAGCGACGCCTGGTCGGTGCCCACGTCCCACTCGATGGGGAGCCCCGCGGCCTGCAGCAGGTCGCCCGCTTGGGCCCGCGTGAGAGCCGGCTCCTTGGGGGCGAGCTTCTTCCACGCCACCACGAGATCCGTGATCGACTCCTCCAGGGCCGCGTCCAGCTCCTTCTGCTTGGCTTCGGCGTCAGAGAACTTGCGCCGGATGCGCTTGCGGCGGCGCCTGATACCGCTGTGGATGGCGTGGATGCCGTCGTAGATCAGCTCGGTGACCACCTTGCTGACGATCCCGCAGATCGGAGCCGCCGCTGCCGTGTACGGGTTGCTCGCGCAGGCCACCGTGCCCACCGCTGCGGCGGTCAGCCCCGCCGTAGCACGGACGCTCTTACCCTTTGCTATCGCGTCGATGGCGACCTTGCCACCCGCCTTCGCCGCGTTGCCCTTCTGAACAGCAGCCGCGCTGCCCCCCTTCTTGAGCAGAGGCGCGCTAAGGTTTACCGCTGTCGAAATGGCTGCCGAGGCGTCCATCGGGTCCATCCTCGCTGAGAACGAGGATTGACCGCAAATTTTCGCGTCTCAGCGCTTCGGTGGCTCGGTCAGTACCCGAAATGCCACCTGGATCTGCTTGAATTTCGCCTCGGCCCGCGCCTTCGCTGCGTCGGTCTTGTGGCGGTCCGGGTGCCACTCGAACGACAGCCGCTTGTGCGCGGTGCGGATCGCGTCCTCGTCAGCTTCAGCGGTGAGCCCCAACACGCGGAGCGCCTGCTTCTGCGTCATCTCGGGCTTCTTCACTCCCGGCGGCGTCTGCTGACGCCCCTGCGCTCCGGGCGGGTAGTCGTCCTGGTTCGGGCGCCGAGGGTCGGACTTCGGAGGGTGCCGAGGATGCTCGGACGCTGCCTGCCGCGCGAGCGCGACACACTCGAAGCAGATCGCCTCCCCGTTGGCGTCGATGCGGCAGTGGTGCAGGCACGTCCGGTGGCCGCAGCAGTCGCAGACGGTCACCGCCCGGTTGCTGCAACCGACCCAGCCCGTGGGGCTCCTCCGATCCGGGTAGAGCACCTCGCACTCGAACCCCGAGCTAATGATCGGGATCCACAGCAGCGGCGCGCGGCTCACGAGGTGCTGCAGCCACGGCGCCACCTCTCGCCACACGCGCTCCGGCACCCCCGGCGCCGACTGCTGCATGAAGGTGGCGAACTGACCCGCCGTCTTGAGGAGATCCGAGAGGAGATCGGGCACCGACGCAGCCTACCGCGACCGGTGCGAAAACACCAATCGCACCGGTGGCTACTTCTTCATCATCTCGCAGCCGCCGAGGTACATCACGGCGGCGCCGATGACAACCCCGAGCACCATGCTGGTCGGGACGCTCAGTGCGCCCTCGCCGAGGCCGCGGAGTCCGCACCCGCACCCACCGCCGAGGCCGGAGATCCCCGCCTCGAAATACTCACCGAGGGAGCCGCTGCGGTAGGGCGTGTAGCCGGGGCCCGACACCATCGCGGAGCCGAGCACGCCATCGCTCACGGGACGACCAGGACCAGTTTGCAGGATGCCGAGGGACATGGGGGTTGATCTCCTTGCTTGACCCCAGGCTACTGGACCGCCCGGGAGGCACGCAAATTTCTGCGATCGTGGCGGAGCCCGAGCCGGCGGGGGGCGTCAAACCGGACGGGGGGCAGATCTTCCATAGGGTCTTGCTCGCGGGGCAGGGGCGGGGAGGATCGCGGAGGAATGCAGAGTGGAGCTACGCCCAGCGGCCGAAGACCTTGCGGGACCGGCTGGGCCCCTTGCCGCCCTGGGACAGCCAGGGAGCCTCGTTCGACAGCAGGCGGCTGACCCTCGGGTAGGCGACCAGCGCCAGCGCCGCGCCGCCGCCCAGGGCCAGCACGACCCAGGCCCAGGTCGGCACCCCCGCCTGCTGCTCCTCGCCGCTGAAGCCGGCGATCCGCGCCGCCAACGACAGGGGGTTCGCGTCCACCCGGCGGGCGACGTCGAGCACGGCCGTGACGTCAGAGAGGGACAGCTCCACGTCAGCTCGCGCTCCTCCCTGGCGTCATGCGCAGAGTGTTGACGAAGATCCAGCCCACGATCCCCGCTACCACGAGCCACGCCACCGCCGACCCGTAGGGCGTGGCAGCGAGCCCGCAGCTACTGCAGGAGGGGACGCCCTCGACCGCGTTGACCTTGACCTTCGCCATGCACGGATCATCCCATGGACCGCCGGGGACCGCGACTTTTCGGTCCCGGAAGGCGGCAGTCCCGCGGCGTGTAGGGGCGGATGTTGTGCGGGCGCCGCGTCTCGACCTGGAGGAGTTGCGCCGCGTCGTGCGCCTGCTTGCTGGTGCTGAAGGGGCCGGCCGCCACCAGCGAGAGCGTCGTCCCCGCCCGCTGCCCCGGGGACCGAGTCCGCTTGCCGCTCCGCACCACCAACCAGGCTCCTTGGGTCATGCTCTCCTCGTCACTGCACCTGACGACCGATGCGATGCTCGTAGGCTTCGAGCCAGTCGCCCCAGTCCGTGCAGTAGAAAACGTCGCGCTCCACGTCGTACACCACGGTCGCATTGTACGGGTCCCCGGTGTTGACGTAAAGCGCGACCGTGTCGCCCCAGTACCTGTCCAGCCCCTTGTCCGGGTCGCGGATGGGCTCGACCCCGAAGGTGCCGCCGCCCTTCTGCTGACGAATCGCCTCCTCGGCAGCCTCCAGCGCCTCGTCGACGTCGTGAACATTGGAGCTGTCCTCGGTCGCCTTGAGCACCTTGGCGAGTGCTTTGGCGATATCCGGCAGGAGTCCAAGCTCCTGCCGGAGGTTCTTGGCGGTGGCACGAAGTAGACGAGGTGGTCGGTACATGGCGGGACTCCTGGAGCAGACGTTGTCAGTACGTGCCGGCAGTCTCGGCGCTGATCATGTAGTACACTTGCGTGTTGGTGATAGCAGCGTCCTGATCGGTGGCAGACGCCATCACCCTTACCGCCCAATGATCCTCGTCGGACAGGGACAATTTACCGATCAGCATCACCTGCATGTACTGATCCGCCAGCAGCGTTGCGAGTGCTGGCTGGGCGATGGCGGAGAACGATGGGGCTACTCCATGGTTGTATGCGGCGCCCTGTAGTTGGACATTCACCTGCGCCCCGGCGACAGCTCCACACCGAACCATCGAAGTAGCAAAGATAGTTACCGTACCAACCAAACCCGCGAAAGCACCGAGGTAGTGCCAATTCCACTCAAATGGAGCCACTACTTCCTGAAGACCCGCGCCAGCCGTCAGCGCCACTAACCCACCACCCGGGTTATCATCTTGGTTGATGATGCCACCGCTCCTCTTCTCGGCCCAGGCGCCACCACCGGACTTGGGCACGATCAAGTATTTTGCATATGCCGATTGAGGCGGGCCAGAGTAGCTCCTCTTGAAGAAGTAGATCCTTGGCTGGCCACCCTCGAAACCTCCCCCGTCAGGAGAATATACGCAAGCAAGGGCGCCATCCTTCAGTCTCGATGTGTTGTAGTTTTCCAGAGCCAGCGACGGATCGGTGTCTGGGGCATTGATCTCTACTTCTCTGGCGTACTTGAACTGCAGGATCCGAAGCGAGGCGGGAGAGAACTCGGGATGGTTCGACATGGGAGCAGGTTCCTTTCTTGATCACGAACAGGATGCAGCGGGGCGCCGGGTCTGGTGAGCCGTAGTCGCGAAGCAGTTGTGAGGTCCGCTCCGGTCCTCGTGCCCCATGACGGCGCCGCCGCTGCTCCCTGAGTCCACTACACCCCCACTTGCTCGGAGCACGGGTTGACGCTGCGCAGCAGCATGTCCAGGGTGTTCAGCGGCAGAAGAAAGCCCTTCAGCCGCGACTCGAAGAAGGCGACCGGGATCGGGATCATCCCGAACACCGCCACCCGGAGCTGCACCGCCTGGTTCTCCCGGGCGTAGAAGGTGAACGGCAGCCGCCGCGGCCCCTGCTGCTCCTCCTGGTCCTGCGGCAGCAAGGCGCTGCCAGCCCCCAGCGCCGGGATCGCCGACTGGCTCAGGGAGGCAGCGTTCGGACCTGACCCGCTGGTGTTGTCGTAGACCGTGGCGATGGTCGGCGGTGCCGTGCCCGCCTGCCCGAACAGGTCGAGCGGGCTCACCGACTTGCCCGACATCACCGTGCCGCCGGTCGGCGTGGGCGTGAAGGCCTCCTGCTGCGTCGGCGGCGGCACCGGCAAGACCTCCACCTGCAGGTTGCCCTTGCGGTACTGGTCGAAGTTGAGGTCGTAGCCCATCGAGAGCGGCAGCCGCCGCGTCTCCATCGGCACCATGTCCCAAGGCGACGCCCCGTTGAACCTGAAGACGTCGAACTTGTACTCGGCGACCAGCAGCGCCATGTTCTTCGGCACCCGGTACGACCCCACCTCGAACGTGAACGGCCGCTCCCTGGTGGCGAGGTGGATCCCTTCTTCCGGGAGGCGCCGCCAGATCCGCTCGAACGGCGTCACCGACGGGTGCAGTAGGAGCGAGATGAGATCACCGCCGGCCTGGATGACCCGCGTGGCGTTGCAAGCCTGCGCGGTCGACGGCGGCTGGCCGCCCATCGTCCGGCCCATCTGTTCGGCGAAATCCATGGGGGGATCCTACCCCGGGACCGGACGACTCCGCGAGTTTTCGCGCACGGAGCCTCCCGGACCCGGGACGGTGGCTCAGTAGGGGCCGGCCCCGGCGGGCTGAATGATGCGGTAGCCGCAGAACCCGATGGTGAGGATCCCGTCGTACACCCGCGTCACCGGGTCGGTCGTCTCGTTGTTCACGACGTGGTCGTCGATGCCCTCGACGGCGTCGTACTGCGAGGCGATGTTCGGGTAGATCGGGTTGCCGCCCGCGAACAACTGCACGTTGCCGTACTGGGGGTTCGAGGGGTGCAGCGGCAGCACCTTGAACGTCATCACCTCGCCGCGCTCGAAGAAGTCCAGCGCCCCCAGCTCCCAGGGCTCGTTGATCGCCCGGGTCCAGAAGGTGCTCGGCACCTCCAGGTTCGACCGCGGGTAGCTGGAGCCGGCGTTCGTGAAGAGGATCCTGAAGTCCCCCTGCATGGAGCGGAAGCTCGACTGGTTCGAGGGGCTGGCGATGTGGGGCTGGCCGGCGCCAGGGGCCGCCACCGCCTGCGTGACCTCGGTGTAGGGCTGACCGTCGTTCAGGTCCCAGGCCGAGTGGATCGGCCGGTAGCGCCCGAAGGATCGACCCTGGAAGCGCGCCGTGGCGCCCTCCGGCGTGCGCACCGTGAAGCTGGCGGCGGACAAGAAGGTCGCCACGCGCGCCACCGCGACGAACGGCCCCTCCTGGCTGATGGTGATGCTGCCCTCCAGCGTCGAGGAGTCGGCCGCACGCACGGGGATGTCGACCAGCATGTCGAACGGGATCCGCCGGCCCGGGATGTTCTCGACCCGCTGGATGTGCGGGTCGCCGGATCGGTAGTTCATCTGCACGCGACCGAGCGCGGTCTGCAAGTCGGCTGCGTTCTGGGCGAGCCGCTTCAGCTCCACCGCCTGGGCGGCGTAGGCAGGGCCGAGCTTCTGCACCTCGGCGAGAGCGGCGCGGCTGTTGCGCACGGCGAGGCCGGCGCTGTCCATGAGAACCTGGGGATCGAAGTTGGCCATGAGGTTCGTGCCTCCGTTCAGGAGTGCCGGCGCTCATCGTGGCGCCGTACCGGCGTGGTTCGTGACCGCACCACGCAGCGGGAGAGGGTTGAAGAGGGGCGGAGCCGCCGGGCGCCCCGAAGGACGCCCGGCTACTCCTACTTGCTGCTGAACTCGTCGTCGTTGGCTCGAGTGCTCACTGCACGTCGCGGCTGAAGAGGCCGTCGAACATGAACATGACGCACTTCTGAGCCGCGTCGGGCGCGTTCAGGTTGTCGCGGAGCGAGAGCATGTTGCGGTTGCCTTGGTTGGTCAGGAAGTTCAGCGCCTGACCGCCGTCGGGCAACGCAAAGATGGTCGCTTCGCACTTGATGTTCTGCCGCTTTGCATCCACCGCTTTCACGGTGGCTTGGACTATCTCATCACCTCGCAGAGAAGCTGCGAGGGCTGGGCGCTCTAGCCGGTTATTAAGGGGGCTCGACCCCTCCGGTAGTCTCTGAACCTTCTCTCGGTGTACCGAGAGCTTGGCTGCGGATTGGCATGGCGACAGGTTCGTCACTTTAGCGTTCCCGCAATTCACCCAGTGTTCAACGCGGCTCACGCCGCGAGGGCCCCGGCATGTTGAGGCGGGAGTAGAACGGCCCTGGCGAGCCGCAAAATCCCGGAATGACCATCGTACCCGGTGTTTTGGAGATGGATCAGGTCGGTCGCACCGGCCAGATCTCCCGAGAGGCCTCCGCCCGTCGGGAAGTAGAACGTCGGCAGGTTCTCGATGGACGGCTTCATGCCCGTCCCGAAGGTCCAGTGCAGGACCATCCACCGCTTTCACGATGGCTTGGACTATCTCATCACCTCGCAGAGAAGCTGCGAGGGCTGGGCGCTCTAGCCGGTCATTAAGGGGGCTCAACCCCTCCGGTAGTCTCTGAACCTTCTCTCGGTGTACCGAGAGCTTGGCTGCGGATTGGCATGGCGACAGGTTCGTCACTTTAGCGTTCCCGCAATTCACCCAGTGTTCAACGCAGCTCACGCCGCGAGGGCTCCACTTTGAAGCTGCTCTTCGGTCTGCCAGTGCAACCTGTAGACGTCCTGGATCGTCGCTGGCGCATTTCCGACCGAAGCTCCACCGACGAGGAACGGAGCCAGCGAGCCGTAGTCGCCGTTGAGGGCGACCTCGTTGCCAGCACTGCCCGCGATGCGGAGGATCGGGTTGCGGTACCACGTGAACACCCGCAGCGCGAGCACGACGTGGCTCTGGTCCGACGGCAGCGTGCTGCCGTTGATCAGGTTGGTCGTGGCGTTGCTGCGGGCACCGTTGCTCGTGAAGAGCGCGGTGGTGTCCTGCAGGGTACCGGTGGTGAGGCCGCCGGTGCGGATGAGCGTGTCGTAGACAAGACGTTGTTGCCCGCCGTTTACTCGGGCTCCCCGGCTTTCGCCGGGGGATCGGACTATCTCATCGCCCCTACTAGGTGAAGGGGCGCCGGGCACTCGTGGGGCGGGTTATCGTTGGGACTCACCACCCTAGTCTCTACGCCTTCTGCAGCCTCACCACTTTCGTGGTGCCCAACCGCAGCTTGGCTCGGGATTACCTCGCGGAGTAGCTCACGAACCTCCGCAGGGGCTTCCCCGCCGTTGCGCTTGATCAAGGACATCGCTTCGAGCGCAGTCCTTTCAAAGAGGGATGTCGAGTGTTGCTTTTCTGCACAAGCACGACGCATGTACCAAGCAACCACCTCCGCCTCGTCCTTCTTGGCGGTCAGGTGCGGCAACAGAGCTTCTGTCAGGAGGAGCACTTCGTGCTTTCGCGCGACGTGGATCCAATACTGCCAGCGAGTAGCCTTCTTGCCTTTCCACACCCTGCGCACTGGTTGGTGCTTGACGCCGATGGCATCGAGCACCTTCTCAATGCGCCTGATCATGGGCTCCGACGTGTTGCAGACGACAATCCACACCTGATAGCAGGCACGCATCACCACGCGGTTACCAGACAGGCGTTTAACCTGCCTCTTGACGGAGAAGCAGCCCTCTCCGTCGATGATGCCGGCCAACCACGCGATGTCGGTGTCGAAGCTCATTTTCTCACGCAACGGTTTGATTCACCCGGTTCTCACCTCGGGGTTGCCCCCGAGGGCCGCCCTACTTTGACGGCTGATGGACGCGCTCGCGGAGGGAAACGACTTTGGACATGGATGACTCTTCCTGGGGTACCTTTGTTGAAGCGGCCTGGTTCCGCTACGCCCCGTGTTCTGACTGTCGCCTCCGCCGGCGCCATGCCGGCTTCGGCCTCTTGCGACAGGTCGAGCCCGGGGTAGCGGTTCTCCGCTACCTCCCGGGCTCGTCCCTGCTGGGGCTCACGCGGCTGACGGCGCCGCTACTTCAGACCCCGTGCCTCACCTCGGTCACCCGAGGATGCCGGCACCTCCCGGCGTCTCCAGGATGCCGGCCGGCGTCAGCGCCGTGGACCCCTGATCCCTCGTGACCGCTCGGGCACCGGCCCAGAGCTGCCCGCCGGGGACCGTCATGTCGGCGGTCGGGAGCGCGGCGACGTCGCCGAACCCCGAGATCCCCGACTCGAAATACTCGCCGATGCCCGCCTGGGCCTCGTAGATCGGCGTGTAGGGGGCGAGCGCGGGAGCCTGGTCGCTGGTGACGGTCGGGGGCATGACGGTCGGGGGCATGACGGTCGGGGGCATGACGGTCGGGGGCATGTAGAGCTGCCCGACGCCCGCCGCCGCCTCGGCCATGGTCAGCTCGTGATCCAGGTTCGAGGAGGGATCGATGTGGTTGCCCAGACCGGCCGCCGCCTCGTAGATGGAGCCGTAGCCGGCCGCCGCCTCGTAGATGTCGGGGTTCGCCCCGTAGTTTCCGAGCCCGGAGATCCCCGACTCGAAATACTCGCCGACTGCGTCGCGTTCGGCGAGGTACTCACCGTAGCCCGAGATCGGCGTGTACCGCGGATCGATGCTGGCACCGACCCCGTACATGGCCGACAGGCGCGCCGCGGTGCCATCGCCCGAGAGCATCGGGACGACGTCCGGGACGAGCCCTTCGAGCGCCGTGACCAGCAGGCCGTGGACGAAGGAGGCCACGACGCCGCCGGCGACGAGCTGCTTCGTCTCCTGGTCGCCGATGAGCGCGTTGGCGAGCATCACGCCGGCGACGGCTGCGAGGCCACCACCAACCGTGCTGCGCACCACGGTCGCGATCTCGCCGACGCCCTCGGCTGCCTGTGCCGCCGCTGCGGGTGCCGCCGCGGGAGCCACGGTCGCCGTCTCCTCCGCCGCCGACTCCGCCGCCTGCGCCGCCAGCATCGGCGTGAGCAGACGGTCGAAGACGATGGTGTTGAGGATGTGGCTGATCGCCTTGTGGCCGACGAAGCCCGCCGTGATGGTCCCACCGACCTTCAGCGCGGTGATGATCGACGACCCCATCGCGTTCTTGCGCATGGAGCCGAACCGGCGCCGGTTCGCGTTGACCTTCTTGCCCTTGCGGCTGCGGCGCTTCTTGGGCGGAGCCCAGCCCTCGCGTTCGAGGGTCGCGGCGCCGCGCCAGCCCATCTTGCGCCGGAGCGCGGCGTGGGCGGCGGTGAGGCTCGTTCGGCGCTTGCTCGACTTGCGCTTGGGGCTCGCCTTGCGGACCGTGCCCTTCTTGGCGGCGTTGCGCTTGCGCGTCCGGGCCGCCTTCTTGCCGGCAGCCACGCGCTTCGCGCTCTTGCGCCCCGTCGTCTTCTTGGCGACCTTGCGGGTCGTCTTCTTGCCGGCGTTGCGCTTGCGCGTCCGGGCCGCCTTCTTGCCGGCAGCCACGCGCTTCGCGCTCTTGCGCTTCGTGGTCGTCTTCTTGGCCGCCCGCTTCTTGGCGACCTTGCGGGTCGTCTTCTTGGCGGCGTTGCGCTTGCGCGTCCGGGCCGCCTTCTTGCCGGCAGCCACGCGCTTCGCGCTCTTGCGCTTCGTGGTCGTCTTCTTGGCCGCCCGCTTCTCGCCGCGGCCGGCGGACTTCTTCGCCTTCTTTGCCATGGAACTACCCTTCTTCTTTCCTGCCGCGGCAGGAGTGGACTTGCGCTTCTTGGTGGGCTTCTTCAGCCCGAGCGTCCTGTAGGCGGCCGAGCGCACCTTGGCGGTGATGCCCTTGCCGATGGGGTAGAGCCCCTGCTCGATCATCTTGATCGCGCGCTCGATGGCCCCCTGCGTCTCCGCCGGCCGCTGCTTGCGAGGCTTCGATGCCGGCTTGGCCGCGGACTTCATTCGCTGGGTGCCACGGGGTCCGAACGCTGCCTGGCGAACGGAAGCAGCCCTGCCACCGATCCCGATGCCGGTCCGTCCCTTGAGCGGGCTCTCGTAGCCGCGCTGCGTCTTCACCACCGGCCTGATCGAGGACCGGCGAGCGGCGGCCTTCGGCGCCGAGCCAATGATCCGCACTGGCATCCCGGCGATGCGCGTCTGCGAGGCACTGGCGCGCGCCTTGGTGCTCCGCCGCACGGTGCCGCCGGCGTTGCGGCGCATCCGCTTGAGAGCGCCCGAGCGCGCCATCTCCGCGAAGCGGCGGCGGGCGGCGATCTGGGCGGCGGAGGGGTTCTTGCGGGGACCGGGTCCGTAGTAGAGCATGGTTCGACTCCTGCTGTTCGGTAGTGCCTGGCGAGCACGGGTCGCCCGCTCTGTCTGCGAGGCGCCCGCCATCACGTCGCGCGCCTTTGCCTGTCGCGAGTACGCACCGCGCCCGTTGATCGCAGCGATGTGCGTCACGCCAGGATTCGCGCGCAGCGGCGTCGCGTAGCGGTAGCTACGAGCGTCGTCCTCGCTGATCTTGAACGCCTTGCCTTTGAGCTTGCCTGGCATCTTCGGGCGCACTCCGTCCGTTCACGGAGCACCCAGCTACCAGACCAGCGCGGGGTACGGCTTCGTTTCAGGAGCCAGCCTACGGGGGCTCCCGGAGTCGCGCAACTTTTCGCGATCGAAGCCCCCCGGGGGCCTTTCTGCGGGCTTTTTGCCCTACGCGGCGCCCATCGCGTCGAGGGCCTGCTGCAGCGTGCGCCGCCCCAGATCCCCGCCGGAGCCCCGCGCCCACCGCGCCAGCGCGGCGGCCCTGAGCTTCAGGACGTCCACCAAGACCTCCAGCCAGGCATCCTCCCGGTGCTCCCCCAGCTCCTCCAGCACGCGCTCTGCCTTGCTTCGATCGTGCGCGTCGATCGCCTTCATCACCGTGTTGATCTGCTTCGCGATCCACGGCACCACCGGATCGTCCTGATGCCGCTCGGGCAGCAGGCTCCATGCCTTCTCCACCAGCTCGATGGCGTCATCTTCGAGCCCATCGGTCAGTGCGTCCTGCGCCGAGCGCACTGCCTCCGCTGGCAGTCCGTGCTCCTGCTTGATCATGTGCAGGACCACCTCGGTGGTCATCACCGCCACCTCCGGGTAGCTGGAGAACTTCGCCGGCAGCCGGCGTAGCTTGCGAGCCAGGTTCGGTCTGTACTGCGTCATGGTCTTCGTCCCCTTCACCCTACGATCCCGTCCTTCAACACGTCGAGGTGGCGGCCAGTGATGATCGCCGCCACGTCGTCCTTCGAGAACACGCAGAGAAACGTCTCCCCCGTGTCCGGGTGCTTCGCTGCCCCGATCTTCGCCTTCGGCACATCGACGTGGAACAGGTTGCCCTCACGCGGCAGCCGGTACCCGCCTCGACCCGTCGGCTCGTACAGGCGGATCTGGATCCCGATGATCGGCGCCAGCGTGGCGATGGTGGTCGGCATGTTGCCGTTCAGCTCCACCCGCGGGCCCGCCACCGGCAACGGATCGCCATCGTCGCCGCACAAGAACCCGTCCTTCACGCAGACGAGCTGAGGACCCTCGGCGACGTGCTTGTAGTCCGAGTAGTCGCCCGGGTCCTGCCACTTGTCGGACGAGTACATCACGGCCACGCACTCGCCGACCTCGCGCATGGAGGTCGGCCAGGACCAGTTCATCTGGTCCACCTTGCGCGCCGGACGGTCCATGAACGTCTCGCGCAGGCGCTTCGCCTCTGCGCGCTCATCGGCCACGTTTCGGATCAGGCGTCTCACGGCCCGATCCTCACCGGGACCGGGCCGGCAACGCAACTTTTGCCGATCGACGGCTACGACTCGTCCTCGTCCAGGTAGCGGATGACGAGATCCCTCATCTGCTGGTGCCGCACCCGGGTCACCACCGTCTCCTCGTCGTCCCACCGCTCATCCAGCGGGGGGATGCTGTTCGGGGGCAGCGGCTTCATGGGTCGATCGCGCCGCGTCACCGAGTCGAGCAGCCGCGCCATGAGCTTGGAGTTCTCGCGGGCCTCACGCAGGCGCTCGCGATGCTCCTTCTCCCGAGCGCGGTACAGGTAGACCACCGCGTACCCGAGCAGGAGCGTCGCGACTCCCCAGGCCCCTCCGATGGCGTAGGCGGTTTCGACGAAGCTCTCCATCGGTCACCCGCACGGAGTATGACCGATGCCCTGCTCAGCGTCTACGTTTCGAGTCCCAGTGGGACAGGAGCACGCCGGCGACGAAGGCGCCCGCCACGACGACCGCGGTGCCCAGGCGGTCCACCAGCGGCAGTCCGCGCAGCCCCGACGAGCTTGCCGACATCACCATGCCGCGGGCATCGGGACCCGACCCCACCTTGCGCAGGCGCCCTGGCGGATTTCGCCCGATCGACACGGAGGCGGTGCCGATGGGGCTCATCGAGAAGCCCGAGCGCGGGATCGGCAGGTCATCGCCGAAGCCGCGCCGCTCCGAGTTCTCGAAGTAGTCGAAGCCGCCCTTGTCCGGTCGCCAGCGGGAGTAGATCATCGTCGTCCTCAGAGCTTCAGCCACTTCGACAGCGCGTAGCCGGCGGCGACGCCCGCCCCGAGCCCAAGCGCGACCTTCACCTTGCCCGGCATGATGGCGGGACCCAGAGCGCCACTATTCACCAGACCCCCGCCGCGTCCCCACGCGCTCGGCGTGGTGAAGGTCAGCAGGGCCTCCCTGATCGCATCCCCGGGGCTCGCCCCCAGCCCGCCCAGGCCCGCCACCGCGACGTCGCCGCTGTTCCAGCGCGGGATCAAGAACGACTCGATCACGAACTTCTGCGCCACGTAGGCCGCGAAGAAGTGGTCCGACGCCTGCTTGCCCGGGTATCCGAGCTGCCACAGGTTGCCGAGGTAGCCCCAGGTGGATGGCGTCGCGCTCTCCACCGTGTAGGTCTTCTTCTGGGTGGTGCCGATCGTCATCGGCAACGGCAGCGACCTCACCGCCTCCTTGACGCGGGCGATGATCTCCTTCTGCGCCGCGGCCTGGGCGTTGACCGCGGCCTGGCCCACTCGGTTCAACGCCGAGTAGTACGGACCGTTGAGCTGCTTGTAGAGGTACTCGATCGCCTCCTTGGTGCTGGAGGCCGAGGCGCTGTTCGAGGCGATGGAGGTGTTCATCACCACCATCATGGGGCCGAGGTACGGGTTGCGACCGCCGCCGGTCATGCGGTCCATGCCGGTCGCCTTCTTCGCGAACTCGAAGTAGCCCTGCCACGGCTGGATCCCGGCGTTGGTCTTCGGGAACGACATGGAGTCCAGCGAGATCAGCGTGTCCACCAAGTTGCGGTCGACGTCGCTGTCCAGCAGGTGCCGCGCCATCGTCGAGCCGGCCGAGAAGGTCACGATGGCGATGCGCCCCCCCTCGTAGGCCTTCGGGTCCTTGCCCTTGAGCTTGAGCATCCCCCTGATCATGGAGCCGTCGCCGGCCTCCCTGTACTTCGCCGCGACGGCGTCGAAGCAGAACCCACCCCAGACGTCGCCGGTGTTGCAGTAGGCCCCGGTCGAACCCGACGGACGAACGTGCCCCGCCTCGCCCTTGCCAATGTCCACGAGGTCCGGCGTCCGCTTCAGCTTGCTCCACGGGTGGACGTCGCTCGGAGACAGCGCCCCGACGCCGACGCTGTTGAGCTGCTTCTGGCTGGGGTTCGAGAAGATGGTGATGATCAGATCTTGTGCCATCGACTCATCCCTTGCGCTTGAGGGCGTCGCTGACCACCAGCACGCCCAGCACCGTGCCCGCGCCCACGTAGACCCCGTACTTGGCCCACCAGTCGCACCTGTCCTGGCGAGCCCGCTCCTCCGTGATGGCCTTGGTCACCGCCGACGAGCAGACCAGATCCGATCCAGCCTGGTAGACCGACGAGACGGCGTTCTGGGCGGTGGCGACCGGGTTGAAGAGGAGGCCCCAGATCGTGGACAGCATGGGTTCACCTGAAGATGCGGGCGGCGAGCCACCCGGCGCCTCCACCCAGGATGACCCCGAGCAGCAGCGCCGAGACGGTGTACGGGTTGCGGATTGGATCCTTGACCGGGCAGAGCACCTCCTGCGCCTGCTCCAGAATCGGCGCCGACCCTACGCCGAAGAGCGTGTTGTCCTGGAAGTACCCGCGGTCGTAGGGCGCCCTGAAGTCCGAGACGTCGTAGTACCGCCTCGCCGTCGGAAACTCGTCCCGCGGCCCGGCTAGGTCGAGCTGGGGAGAGTCGAACGGGGCGCGAAAGTCGCTCGTGTCCACGTAGAGCCGTCTCATCGGCGGCCTCCCTTCTTGGCGGAGCGGCGTCCGCCCTTCTTGCGCCGGCGAGCGTTCGCACGCGGCGCTCCTTCACCCCTGAGCCCGATCTTGTGCTTGAGCCAGTCCAGGGGGCCGTTCGATGCCACCTCGGGAGCGCCGCCGGAGCGGAGCACCAGCCAGGCCATGACCCCGCCGACCAGGACGATCGACCCACCGATCAGGCTCCAGCGCAGCAGCGGGCTCACGCCGGTCTTGGCCGGCGCAGGGGCGGCTGCGGTGATGGTGTCCATCGGCATCTGCATCGCGTCTGCGGTACCTCGCTCGATGGTCACCACCGTGGGCGTCGCCGCCGCCGCGGTCGCGGCCTCGGCCGCCCTGCTGACCGTGGTGACCAGCTCTGCCACCGGCCTGCCGTCGGGCAGCAGCGGCATCGACGACACCACCTGCGCCGCGGCCTGCGCCGCGGACCAGGAGGCGGGGAGGTTCACGGTCTTGCCGGCGTAGACGACGCATCCGGCCGTGGCGTGCTTGGCGAGCTGGGGGTTCGCGGCGCAGAACTCCGGCCACCGGCGCGCGTCGCCGGTGAACTTGCGGGCGATCTCGCCCGCGTAGTCGCCCTTCTGGACAACGTAGGTCGGCATCGATCAGCCACCCTTCTTCTTGTTGCGCCGTCGGTACTCCAAGAACACGAGCGTGCCCACGACCACCGCGGCCACGCCGAGCGCCGCCTTCGAGCCCAGGAAGCCCTCCTCCTCCGGCGGCACCGGCTGCGCTGCCTGCTCTTTGGCCTGCTCAACCGCCTTGGCCTGGATGGACTCCATCTCCATGGGCGTCATCTTGGTGAGCGGCTCGAACCGCTCACCAACCCGCGTGCAGAAGGCCAGCACGTAGTCGCGGTAGGGGCACCCGGCACTCACCGGATCCTTGGCGAGCCCGCAGGTCTTCGGCGAGTTGAGCGGGGCACCGGGCGTGATGGGCGCTCCCATCGGCACCTGCCGGTAGCCGGCGGCCGTCGCCAGAGGGTTCGCGCACATCTTGAACAGGTCGAAGAGCTGCGACTGCTCCGGGCCCGTGGTGGTCGGCAGCGCCGATCCGCTCGTGACGGCCTGCTGCGCGGTCGCCACCGTCGACGCCGTGTGGGCACCGTACTGCTGGCCCACTAGCGACCCGATCCAGGAGAAGACCGGGAGCCAGCCGACACCAGCTCGGGGAACGACGGCGTAGCTCATCGCGCCCTCCGGCGGCGCCGGTTGGCGACGTAGCCCGCCGCTCGCGCCCGCAGGTTCCACCCCTGCTTCCACGACTGCTCCAGCAGTTGGGTGGTGCGTGGCGTCAGCAGCGAGGAGCGGATCGACTTCGCACGACGCGCCCAGGTCGTGTCCCGGGCCTTGGCCGAGGCGCCGTGGCCGGCCTGGATCGACGCCTCCGCGGCCTCCATGCCCTCGTGCTTGTAGTCGTCGCGCTTCTGTTGCAGCGGGGCTCCAATGAGCACCTGACCTCGGTGCATCGGCATCTGCTCGGTGCGGGTCGCCTGCCAGGCGGGCACCTGCTCAGTGCGAGTGTTGCGGCGGGGGCGCCCACGGTTGCTCTTGACCTTCGCCTTCTTCTTGTCGGAGTACGCCTTCCAGAAGATGAGGCCGCCGACCACGGCGATGCCGATCAGCAGGGCCTTCTCCGACCCCCAGACGCCCTCCTCGTCCGACTTCTCCTCGACGGTCAGCGGGATCTCCTCCTGCACCTTCTGCGCTGCCGTGGAGGCCGTGTCGGCCGCCGACGAGGCCGCGCGCCCCGTGTAGTGGCTGATGAGCGGAGCCAGGGTGAGCGGCAGGGGCAGGGGCAGGAAGCCCACCCCGTCGGGAGCCGCACCGAGCACGTTGCCTGAGAGGATGCCGGCCATGTTCACCTCGACCGGCGCGCACGCCGGCTCTTGCTCTGCTTGGGGGCGGGGATGCCGCCAAGTTCACGCCAGTGCTCTTCGAGCCACTCGTCCCGACGACGCTGGCTCGAAGTACGGTGCCTAGACTTCTTGTTGCTCTTGACCTTCTTCTTGCCGATCAGGCCCTTCTTCTTCGCCACCGCCAGGCCGACGATGCCGAGCGCGGCCGCGACGGCTCCGCCCATGATGAGGGTGCCGATGCCGCCGATCCGGTCGAGCCAGCTCTCGTCAACCGGCAGCACCTCGGGCAACGCTGCCGGCGGCGCCGTCACCACCGCGGTGGTCGTGGGCTTCGCCACCGTCCCGCCCTTGCCGGTCTTCGTGCCCTTGCAGTCCGTCGCGAACGACTGACAGGTGTTCGGAGTCGCCATGCCGGCCGCACGCAAGGCACCGCAGGTGCCAGCTCCGAGCTTGCCGTCCTCGTCGATGTGGCAGTACGTCTGCCAGACGCCCGTGTCGACCATCTTCTTGCCGAGCGCGTTGACCTCCTGCTGCAGCTTCTTGGTCGCGTCCGAGTAGCTGCCCCACGGGTAGGCCACCTTCGCGGAGCCAATGATGCTGGCAGCGACGTTGGCAACCGCCTGCTGAGCGGTGGTCATCATGGCGGTCGTGGTCGAAGCTGCCGGCGCCATCGCGGGCTTCACATGGGCGATCTTCTTGTCGATGCAATACTGCACCACCTGGCTCTTGCCGGAGCAGCCGTCGGAGTAGACCGTGTTCGCAAGCCAGCACGTCTGCGGACCTGGGGGGCCGTAGGCCACCGCTTGGTAGCCGGCCTTGGTGAGCTTGGGGTTCGCGCACTGCTTCATCGCGTCGGCGTACTGCGCCGCCAGCGACTCGCTCATCTCACCGAGGCCGCTGACGCCACCCAGAACGCCGTTGCGCCGTGCCGCCGGAGTGCTTCCAAAGATCCCGCTCATGGTTCAGCCCTTCTTGCTCAGGTACCAGAAGGCGCCGTAGCCGGCAGCCGCTCCCAGCACGAACGTCAGCAGCGTGCCGACTCCCGCATCGCCAAGGCCCGCGAGGGCCTGGTTGAAGATCCCGCCCCCCTCACCGTGGGTCCTGAAGAGCCCGTTGTTGCCGCCCCAGGGAGCGTCCGGCGCCAGCCGCCGAGTGCCGACCGGCTTCGCCTCCTGCTCGTCGGAGATCGGTGCATCGACGATCAGTGGCAGCTCGTTGACCCCGGGGTCCACCACCGTCGGCTCCGCTCCGAAGCCGCCGAGGTACGTCTCTCGACCGTAGGTCACCGGGCGCAGGTGGTTCTGGACGTGATGCACGTAGGGCATCCCGAACACGGGCCTGGTCCAGACCCCGCCGTGGAAGCGCGAGGGCATCGGATGAACGTGGACGGCGTAGGGCGTGGGGACAGAGTCGCGGCTCATGGTGATCAGCCCTTCTTCTTCATGGTGAAGTACGCGACGGTGCCCGCCAGACCGAGCACCCCGGCGAGGACCGCGGCGCTGTTCCACGACAGGCCGAAGGGGAGCCCCGACACCGCCGGCGCCGACCTCGCCTTGGGGCGAGACGGGTGCTGCATGACGTTCCACGTCGGCCGGCCCCCGAGGATCCGACCGCCCTGGGAGTCGAGCACCGGGCGCGGGGGCGCGTACATGCCGCCCTCGATGTTGGCGACCTGCGCCGCTGAGTCGATGGCGACCGCACCGCTCGGGACGTAGACCACGGGGCGCCCGGTGGTGGCGTCGATCACCTCGCTGGGCTTGTAGACGACCTCGCGGTCGATGTAGCCCGGGATCCCGTAGCGGCCGGCGAAGACGCCGGCGTCACGGTAGAGGTTCGGCTTCGTCCCGGGCGGATCGAAGACGCCGTTGCCCCTGACGTCGTCCATGTGCTCCATGAGGCGCAGCTCGTTCAGGGCGTAGCCCTCGTCGGCGGCTTCGTCCTGGACCTCTCCGAAACCCGCAAGGTGTCGTCCGTACATGCGATCGATCCTGTCCTGGTAGTAGGGCGCCGTGCCCGAGCTGGCGCGAAGGTCAGCGGGACCGGCCGAGATCAGCCCCGGGGGATACCCCGTGTAGGGCTGCGAAGGATAGTTCGGGTAGCGAGGCATGGATCCTCCGTGGGTCACAGGTCACGAAACAGGGCCGTCTGCAGTGCGACCGAAGCCTCTCGCGCGCTGAGCCCCTTCTTCTTCAAGAACTTCAGATCCCGGGCGATCTCCGGGGACTTGACGACCATCCGAAAGAAGGAGTTGAGATCCAGACCAACCGACGCTGCCGCGGCACCCAGATCTTCGAGCTGTCTCCTGCCGTATTTGCTCTCGAACAAGTCGATGCCGTGCTGAATCCGCTCTCTGGGTAGTTCAGCCTTCCTCTTCGACGGTGACCGGCGACGAGCCTTCTTGCTGCCGCGCCTCTTGCTCGGGTTCGTCCTCACCCGCACCTGCTGCACGAGGTCGTCGGCCTGCGAGGCGTAGCGCGGCCATGGCGCCGTCACCTGGCCGAGCCGCTTGGCGCTGCCGTAGGTGACGTCGTCGATCACGATCGGCACCGAGCCGCCACCGTGGTGCTTGGTCGTGAGCAGGTAGTTGCCGCTGTCCGCCGAGTAGAGCCACCATCGGCCCTGCTTGGTGGTGCCGGATCGGTTCGGCATCACGGCCGTGCCACTGGGCAGCGTGCTGCGGGACGAGCTTCGCTGCGTGCTCCTCGGAGATGAGCGGCGGGTCGAACGCTTCGCGCTGGTCCGCGCCGGAGCGGCGGGGGCTCCGCCCTTGTTGCGCAGCAGCAGGTAGGCGATGCCTCCGACCGCGGCGACGGCCGCAGCGCCAGCGAGCAGCGTACCGAAGCCGATCCCGCCTTCGTCCTCCGACTCGGAGGTGGTGACGAGCGACTCCTCGTTCGCGGTGACCACCGCGACGTCCTTGCCCGGGTCGATCGGGATCGGGGCCACCTTGATGTTGCCGATCTTGATGGTTTCGGTGGCCGGGGCCGCCTGCCGCTTCGCCGAGGCCAGCTTGGCAGCGCGCTGCAGCGAAGCGCGAAGGGTGGTCTTCGCCTTGGGCGCCATCTTCTTCGCCAGCGCCTTGAGCCGCAGTGCGTCCTGGTACTTCTTCAGCTTCTGGACGGCCGGGTTCTGCTCGCGGCAGCGCCAGCCCTTGCTCGTGTACTCGGCGCCGCTCTTGCATCCGAGGCGCTTCGCCTGCACGAGGGCTGGCGAGAGCGCGCCGAGTCCAGCCACGCTCTTCGGTCCGACCTTGCGGACGGAGATCCACGGGCGGCGCACCACGCGCCGAGGGATGACGGCCAGTCGTTGCATCTGGGGGATCATGGGTGACTCCTGGGGTTCAGCGACGACGAGAGCGGCGGCGCGACCGGCGACGACGGCGGGGGTTCTTCTTCAGCCCGAGCTGCTTGCCGAAGAGGAAGTACGCAGCCGCCGCGACGGCGCCGACGGCCAGCACGCCGCCCACCATGGTCGTGGCGTCGCCGAGGCCGGAGGTGCTCGCCTGCGCATTGTGCACCGCAATCCGATCTCGCATACGCGCCATGGACCTCGCCAGCGAAGTCGGGGTAGCCCCCTTCCCGACGGAACGTCTGAACTGCAACTTCAGTGGCTTCGCGTGCTTCAGCAGGACCGGGTGGCTGCGCCCCACGACCTTGTGCGCGATCGGGCGCGGCGCGGCGCGGCGCCGCTTCTTGTTCCAGAAGGCCCCAAGGTCGGACGCGCTCGCTACGCCAAGACCGTTCAGTGCGTACACGTTCAGATCCTCCACGCGCGCCAGGTGGTGACGCGGCTCAACATGCTGGACTCGCTCAAACCGGCGACCGGATCGCAGACGATCCAGCGCCCAGACTTCGGCTCCTTCACCCGGGTGAAGACGTGGCTGTACTTGCCCGGCCTCCCGAACCCCACGGTGACGAACTGCGCCTCGCGACCGACCTGACGCATCATGGTCGCCATGAGCGAGGCCACGTCGTCGCACTGGCTCACCGTCACGTCGTGCTCCGGCAGGTAGACCCGGTGATCGCTCGTCTGGATGTCCCATACCGGCAGCACCGCCACTGCTCGATCGATCCGCCTCACCCGCAACAACCTCTCGTGACTTTCATCCGTTCGCACACCGCGCACGTAGAGGCGCCAGATCGGATTCAGCCCCAGCCCACCGTGGTTCTCGATGAAGCTACGGCCACAGGACACACCGAACATCTTGTGCAGCAACCGCGTCTGGATGGCCAGCAGCCGCGACGTGCTCGTGAACGTGCGGCCGTTGCCATGCGTGTTGGCGCCGCTGTCGGCCATAATCCCGCGAAGCGTTGCGGCGGCAGCGGCCTCGCCCAGATCGAGCGAGAGCAGGTGCTTCTCGGGAGCGTGGGTGCCCATGAGGTGGGTACGTTTCGCCCACTCGGACGAGCGGACGCTGATCGACTTTCGGTACCACGTCGTCGGCACCCCAAGACGCTCACAGGCGAGCTGCACCTCTCGTTTCTGCTCCTCCTTGGGGCAGCCGTCCTGCCCGCTGATGTAGAACGAGCAGTTGTCCTGGTGGCACCAGCCGTCGGACAGGTACAGGCCCTCGATGTACGCGCGATCGGGATCTACCTCATCCTCACCGAACGGGATCCGATCTGGCGTGGTGAGGACGTCTCTCTCCCGAAGCTCGGAGACACGGACCCGCTCCTCTCGGCGCTGATCCAGATCGACGTGACACCTGGACTCAGCCGCCGCCTCCCGGTGCTCGTGGGCCGAGCACGCCATCCGGTAGACGTGATGGTCCGGGGTCAACAGCACCGTCGACCCGTTGTTCAGGTGAAGAGCATCGACCTCCAGCATCCCCTTGTAGACGATGCCCTCGACCGTCGACCAGTCGTTCTGGCCCCAGATCTGATCCCCGACCAGCAGCTCCTCCACCGGGATCAGCCGGTGCCCCTTGGCCAAGGTGAGCGTCCCCGCGGGGAAGCAGTCCGCGGTGGCCTTGCCGTACTTCGCGATCTCGGTGATGAGCCGCTCGGGGTCGCTCACCGTCTCCATCGCGAGCGGGTCGTTCTTGTAGCGGATCTTCTCCGCGACCCAGTACCGGATGGCGAGGATCTCGCTCAGGTAGTCCTTCGGCTGCAACCCCCGCACGACGTGCTCGGTGGCTCGGTACACGGTGATCGACTGCTCGCCGCGGGGGCCCTTCACCATCTGCCCCATGAGAGCGATGGTGTCCTCGGGCCCCCGAAACGGCCTCACCGTGTGAGCAGGGGCTTGGACGTCTGCGAGTTGCACGCCTCCGACGGTACAGGGAGGCGGCTCAACCCCGCAAATTTTCGCGATTGAGCGGCTACACGGCCCGCGCCGCAGCCTCAAACGCCCGCAGCCACTTCTTGCCCGCGAACTTCAGCAGCGGGCTGGAGGCGGCGTCCGGGGCCTGGGAGACGACGGCGATGATCCGGTCCGCGGTGATGGTGGAGGCGATGGTGCGGACCATTTCGGGGCCGAACTGCTCCACCATCTGCTTGACCTCCCGAACCGGATCGGCGTCGTTGACGACGGCCTGTTCGAGCACCGGCTTGAACATGAGGATCTGCGCTGCGATCTCCTGCTCCTCGGTCTGGGGGGCCGCCGGGTTCGCCGCCGGGGCTGCCGTTGGGGGTGGAGGCGCAGACGGCATGGCCGGCTGCGGCGGCATGACCGAAGGCGCCGGCGGTGGTGTGGACACCACGGTGGGCTGTGGCGGCATGTACGGTGGCGGGGGAGGTGGCGGCGGCGGCGCCATGGGCTGCTGCACGGTCGGGTAGATCGGGGGTGCCGCCAGCATCGGCGTGTAGTCGCTGGCGCCAGGCAGCTCGCCGTCTCCAGTGGCGAAGTTGAGCCGCTGCCGTGGCCTGAACCCGTACCGTGCCCCAGCGGGCTGCGGTCCGACGGCGGGTCCCTCAGCGGCTGCCGGCGCCGACTGCGCGGCGGAGGCATCACGCTGACCGCGGATGGCCTGCACAGCGTCGCCGGCGGCGCGAACCATCTGGGGGAGGTTCTGCACGAGGTTCATGCCGATGGCCGAGGCGAGGCTCTTCCAGTCCTTCGGCCCCTCGTCCTCGTCCTTCTCGTTGTCGACCTCGCTGGCCTTGGTGAAGCCGAGCGCGTTCGCCACCTCGGTGACCTTCTGCACCTGAGCGACGACGTCGCCCTTCGACTCCAGCTCGGTGCGTAGCCGTGCCTCCTCGGCACGGAGCCGATCGACCTCCCGCTCCAGCGCCTTCATCTGCACGTCGTAGCTGACCTTCTCCGTCTGCAGCCGCGAGTCGTGGGAGTCCTTACGAGAAGCCAGGTCCCGCTCGTTGTTGCGTCGCTCGTCGTTGAGCCGACTCTCGTAGATGTTCTTCTGCGCCTCCAGTTGCCGCTCGAAGTCACGGCGCGTCTCCTCCACCCGACGCTCGGCGCGATCCTCGGCATCCTTGGCACGACGATCAGCGCGCTCCTCTACATCCCGTGCCAGCTTCTCGGTTCGCTCCCGATCGCGCGAAGACTCGTCCCGCGCCATGCGGAGCTTCTCCTCCGCCAGCGACCGCTCCCGCTCCAGATCCTTGCGGTGCTCATCCTCGCGGCGCGACAGCTCGTCCTTGTGCGACTCCATGAGGCGGGTCAGCTCGGTCTTGTGAGCTTCGGCCTGCCGCGCCATCTCCAGCTTGATCGACGAGTCGTCCTTGAACATGCCAACGGCGCGCAGGATCTCGGTGACGCTGCCGCCACCAGCGGCCATCTGCCGCTGCAGCTCCTCCCGCTGCGCCCGCTCCGCTCGTGCCTGCTCCTGCGAGATCTCGACGCTGCGCTCCTCCTGACGCTCGCGCATCCGCATCTCCTCCAGCTTGAGCCGCAGCTCGACCTCGGCGGCCGAGGCTCGCCGCTCCTCCTCTCGCTCCTCCCGCTCTCGCTCCTCCCGCTCCTTGTCGCGGGCAAACTCCAGGTCGGACTTGTGGATGCTCGCGTCGGCGGGGGTGGTGACGCGCATCGACCGCTGAAACGGGTGCGGGGCGACGTCGGGCATGTTGATCTTCTGCATGGTCGGTGACTCCATCGGGTATGCCTCGTCCACCTCGGGGATGGAGGCTGAAGGGTTGGGGGCGAGGCCGAACACGCCCTCCTTGTCGTAGGGCACGACGAACACGATCGGGCGCGTGAGCGCCTTCGGTCGCAGCTTGCCGGTCGCGGGGTCCATGATGCCGGCCCCGCGGGGAGGGCCGTACACGGTCAGCTCGTACTCGCCGCCGCCGTACAGCTCGACGAACTGCTCGTAGGTCAGCGGCTCGACGATCTTGCGCAGCACCCCGGTGACGGTCATCCCGAGGTAGGTCTTGGGCTGGTTGCGGGCGACGCGGATGAAGTAGTCCTGGCGGTTGCGGTTGAACGGGAACCGCGCCATGAGATCTTCGAGCGTTCGGATCCGCTCGTCGCTCTCGTCGGGGGCCTCCGGCGCATCGTCGAAGATCATCTTCACCGGCCCGAGCGTGGGGCCATCACGACGCTCGGGCGGCAGCTCCGGCGGCACGATCCTGAACCCGTGCGGCAGGCTCTCCTCCGGCGTTGCATGACGAGCCGCCAAGTCGTCCATCGTCAGCGGTGGCTCCCGTTGCGCGGTCAGCGCCCCGGACAGCTTGGCAACCTGCTCCGGGCTGACGTCGGCGAGCTTGTTGGCGGCGGGGAGGCTGCCGACCTTGTCCATCGCCTCCCGCACCTCGTCCTCGGTCCGCATTGGGCCGAGGCTCACCTTCGCGTTGGTCTTCTTGCGCGCTGCCACGGTGTTGGCCTAGTTCGTCGTCTCGCCCGCGGGAGTTTCGATCGGCTCCTTGTCCTCGACCGCCACCACTCGTTGCCCGGCCACTTCGAGCTGATCTCGCAGCGCCTTCCAGTCCACCACCGAGGCGTCGCGCTCTGCTTGTGCTGCCGCGGCCGAAGCTCGGATGAGAACCGATCCGATCAGCGACGCATCCTCGTGCGTGAGAAAGCTCTCGCTCCCTCCCTCGCCCTCCTCGTCCTCGTCCTCGTCTTCGCCGAACCCGGTGTGCTCGGACAAGTCGCCGCACCACTGCAGAGCATTGTCGATGGCCGCGACCGCCAGCTCGGTCAGCGCGATCATCTGCTGCTGCATGGACTCCAGCTCGTCGTAGACTTCGCCGGCCAGGTCAGCGACACCGAGCTGGTTGGCGCGACCCATGCCGACGATCGTGCGCTTCTGCACCTTGATCCGCTTGACCTCCGCCTTGAGGTCTTCGTGCAGCTTCAGCAGGTTGACGACCTCCTCCGGCGGCACCTCCTCGTCCTCCTCGTCTCCCTCTTCTTCGTCCTCGGGCGTCTCGTTCTCGATCCGGTCGTCTTCAGCCATGGTGCTTGCTCCTCCTACTCGATGACCCCTTCGAGATCTTCATCGGGGTCGTGGTCCAGTGATGCGAGGTCGAAGCCCTCGCCGTTGGCCCGGCGCTCGGCGCCGAGCTTGATCTTGCGCGCGTCCCACTTGCGCAGGCGCTCCTCCGAGACGATGTCGAGCGGCTCCCGCAGCTCGCAGGCGACGATCTGCATGTTCGCGACCGAGAGGAACTCGCCCCCTGAGTCACGACGTGCCGTGCAACACCGCTCCATCATCATGTGGGTCGGGTCGCCGTCGCTGTCCATGAGCTGGCGCGACAGGTGGATGCACTTGGGACGGATCGGCGTGACCTCGAAGCGGTTGCCGTCCCGGGTCCGCTTCGACAGCCAGCAACCGTTCGGGGTCCGCTCGACCTCGTCGGGGAGGTACTTCTCCAGGATGACGCCGTACTTGTCCCGGACGACGAACAGCGACTCGTCGGGCAAGCAGACCAGCGTGTCGATCGCGAGAGGCGGGGCGAAGGGGTCCTGCTGCCGGATGACCGGCGACGGCAGCCCGTCCTCGGGGTGCGGCGCGTAGTCGACGCGCGACGGCTCGACCTGCTGGAGCGAGTCGTTCATCCGCAGGCGGTCCAGCCCGACGTGGGGGGGGTCAGCTCGGCTTTCGTCGTCGTTCTGCATGATTGGCTGCCATCCTTGCCGACTGAAATTCAGAAATTTTAGGCTTTTTCAGCGATCTTCGCGGGACCACTGAGGTGCTCATCGCGAAAGGCCGCCATCACCGCCTGCAGGCGAGGGTTCGGAGTCGGGTCGACGCCGGCCTTGCGCAGCCGGTTCGCCATCGCCTGCAACTCGTTGAAAAGCATCTCCTGGGCCGCCCCGTGCTGGGTGGCCTGCTCGAAGTACAGGTCCCGCCACTTGTCGCGCTCCTTGAGCACCCCATCGATGCGCTCGAACAGCTCGTTGGCGCGCCGCTGCTCGTTCGCCACCTGCTCACGCAGACGGTCAACCACGACCCCGAGCGCCGACGTGCGCTCCGCGGCCTCGGTCATCGACGCCTCTGCCTGCTCCAGCGCGGCGCGGCGCGATCCCAGTGAGCCCATCCAGCGGAGCAGGCGCCAGGGTCGGAGGAGCGCCACCACGAGGACCACGAGCCCCGTCCCGAGCGCCCCCACGAGCGCGCTCGCAAACGAATCCACCGCCACCGGGATCAGTTGTTGCAGCATGGTTGTTATCCGTTTCACGTGAAACTCGAACGGCCGGCCTGGACGGTAGCTCCAGGAGAATCCTCGCGCTGGCCGCCGCCGCCAGCAGCGCACCCAGGGTGGCGCGCTCCTGCTTCGCGAGCGAGCGGCCGATCATCTCCTCGGCCGCCACGACCATGGTGCGCTGGTTCGTGCCCAGCACGGACAGCACCTGCTCGCGGTCGTCGAACTCCAAGACCGGGATCCCCACCGACAGGAACAGGCTCCGCAGGAGGCAGCGCATCGCCTCGACGTGCTCCGGCGGCTCCCGCCGCGAGAAGGGCTCGCCGAGCACCAGGATCCCCGGCGAGTGGCGGTCGAGCAGCACCGACAGGATGAGCCAGTGGACCCGAGCCCGGGACAGCAGATCCTCGAAGCCGCCGACGAGGTCGGACTTGTTGCCGTGGTGCTCGACGTCGGAGGCCACCAGCTCCCCCGACAGGCTCCGCCCCCTGAACTGCACGATGGCCCAGGCCAACGCGCGAATGCCGGGGGCGATCGACAGCACGATCACCCACGCCGCCTCCCTGCTGAGTCACACCACACGCCGGAGAGGGTGCCCCCAGTCCTGGAGGTCCGTCAAGTGGACCCCCGACCAGGGGTCAGAAACCCCGACTAGAGCGCGGGGTCCAGGGAGCAGATCTCCAGGTCGCAGTAGAGCAGGTTCGCCACGCAGGGGAGGTCGTACCTGAACCCCATGCCGTTGGCGCAGACGTCCTCGCAGGTGGCCCCGCCGTCCGTCGGCTCCCCCTCCTCGCACCCGAGCTGCACGAGGGTCGCGCACGCCGCCGCACACCCGCTGGAGGGGTCGGGCTCGTCGGGGTCAGGAGTCGGCGAGCAGTGGGCCCCCACGAACACCGCCAGCACGACGGCAGCGAAGCCTGCGCTGCGGGAGTCGTCGCGCCGCATCACACGTCCACCGCCCAGAGGTCACGCGCCTGGCGCATGAAGCTGTCGTTGACGATGGCGAGGCCGTTGTCGCCCCAGCCGGTGCCCCAGGAGTTCACGATGTCCCAGTCCGCTGCCGTGTAGCTGACCACCACCATCGCGTGGCCGCCGACGAACGGCTCGTGCTGCGCCCCCACCACCGTGCTGCCGCGGTGCGCCTTGAAGGCGGCGTCCACCTGCCAGCCGGCGACCACCGGGCGCCCCGAGGCGATGGCGCGCTTCACGTCGAGGAGGTTGCCGGGCTCGATCCGGTAGTAGCCGCGCACCCCGCGCCGGTCGTGCGCCGTGCGGTAGGCGTTCCACGACGGCATCCGGTTGACCTTCGAGCTGCTGAAGGGCCAGACCAGCTCCGGGCAGACGCCGAACTTCTGCACCGACTTGATGGCGGTGCGGAGGTAGGTGCCGTTGTCGGTGATGGTGTCGTCGCCCGACTCCTTGCGCGAGTTGTAGTACACGAACAGCGCCGACAGGTCTTGGACCAGCGCGTCGTCGTGTGCGAAGGCGAGCTGCACCGCCTGCGAGACGGACTGTCCGACGCAGGACCCGGTGCTGCCCTGGCTCTTGATCGTGAACGGCCGCTTGACGACCGTCGCCGACAGCGGCACGTCGCTCGCCAGCTCGAGGCTCGCCAGCATCCGGTCGCGGTTGTCGATCGGGTCCGGGCGGTAGCCGAAGCGCGGCCGAGCACGACCCGACAGGATGCGGTCGAAGATCCCCACGCTCACTCCGCCAGCCGGAAGGTCAGCGCCTCGGGCTCGGGCAGCAGCACCGCGTCGGTGCCGACGGTGAGGCGACCCTGCGTGTCGGCGCGAGCGACGCCCTCGATCACCAGCAGGTCACGCAGCGCGTAGTAGGCGGTCCTGAACTCCGCGAAGGCGGCGTCCACCTGCGACTGGTCGAGCTTCTCGACGCCGGCCAGTGCGTGGTTGGCGGCGTTGAGCGCGTTGACGCAGCGGGTGTACGCCTCGCGGTACTTGGCTCGCTTCGCCGGGTCGACGTTCGGGTGCGCGTCGAGCCACTGCTCGACCGCGGTGTCGATGACCGTGAGCGTCGCCATGGCGTCGGTGATGACGGCGACCACCTGGGGCAGCGCGGCCATGATGGGCGCGCACGCTGGGATGGTGAAGCCGAGGCCGATGGTCGCGCAGAGCAGGGCGAGGAGGGTCTGCTTTCGGCAACGCATGACCGGAGGCTAACCCCCCTCCGTCCGGGGGCGCAACTTTTCTCGACCCACCCCCAGCAGCCGCAGAAAAGCCGCCACCTCAGAGCCCCGAGGCCGACGCGGAGGGGGCCGGCGCAGGACGCTCCAGCGGGACCCAGTCGGGGCACTGGGCCGTGCAGGCGAGCAGGTCGAGGGCGATGGAGAGCGCCTTCAGCTCGCACTCCAGCGCGGCGTGCCCGTTCTCCATCGCCGCGTCGTGGGACCGATCGGCTTGCTGCTCCAGACTGCTCTGCGAGTACAGGGCGTAGCCGAGAAAGCCGACGCTGATCACGAACAGCACCAACCCGATCAACAGGCTGGCCCTACCCTCCTCACGACTCATCGCCATCGTCGCTCTCCTTGCCGAGCATCACGGCCTCGGCCTCCTCCATCGCCGCGTCGTGCAACGTCTGCATCGCGTCCTTGAACTCCGGCGCCTGCTCGCGCCACTGCTCGACGCCGATGCCGCAGATCTCGCGCGCCTTGCCGGACGAGATGATCGACGCATCGACCGCGACCGCGAGCCAGGCGAGCGTCGTCGGGTCGGGCAAGAGCTTCATCGTCGGTCGCGACGACACCTCGGCCATGAGCGCATTCACCTTCTCGCGCGTCGCCTGCTCACCGGTCAGCATGGTGACGACCTCGCGAAGCTCGCCGATGACGCGCTCGGTGTTCTCGGCACGGGCGACGCGACCACGCAAGTCGAGCAGCTCCTTGGCAAGCTGATCGACGTCCCGCACCACCTGTCCCGAATACTCCCAGCCAGCTTCGGGGGTGCCGAGCACGTCGTTGGCGATCTTGGCGATGATGTCGATGGCTTGCGCGGAGGCAGAAGCGGCAGCCTCGGCAGCAGCCTCGGCGCGGGCAACAACAAGCCGGTCGACAGCTCCGGCGACAAAGTCGTCTCGACGTGTCTGCGCGATCACAGCGACAGCCTGCTGCACTCCGGCGAGCTTCCACTCGTAGGCCTCCAGCACGAACCGCACCGGGTGCTTGGCGGCACGCGGCACCATGATGCGAGCGATGACGCCGAGCGCGGCGACCTCGGCCCAGTCCCAGGGACGTTCTTGGATCACGACTTGTCTCCCTTCATTCGAGGATGAGCCACCAGCGGTCACCGGCCTCCGGGATGATCACGTTGCCCCATGCGGCGTACTTGCGAGCAACGACCACATGGGACAACTTGCCGGCATTCAAGCGCCGGCCCCGCACCCTACGCTGTTCGTCAACGAAACGATAGAACGTGACGGCCGCGCGCACGACCGGGGTGTGGTTCTCCCGGTAGGCTTCGAGCAACTGCTCGACGATGACGTGGATGCGCTCTCCCGATGGAGCATGAAGTCCATCGACTTCGGCGAGGCGTCCGCCGATGTTGAAACCGAACCTGTGTTCTCCTACGAGAAGCAGGTCGGCGTAGAGATCCGCTCTTCGGTTGGCGAGGTATACCGTACCGAGCGGCGCCTCGCGCTGCCACTCCAGCAGCGTCATCGACATCACCGCCGCCGCGACGTCGACGTTGGAGAAGCTGACCTCGTCGCGCTCGTTGCGGACAGCATCGACTACCGAAGCCACCGCCTCCCAGGTTCGGAGCTGCCAGGCCTTGTCGTCGAACTGTAGAGGATCAGCAGGCCAGGTCACCACCTTGTGCCTCCTCCGATACTGAGGCAGATCGAACCTGGCCGGCTCCTTCAGCGCCTGTCGCTTGTACTTCTCGTACCGACGACGAAGCGCGGCCAGCTCGTGTCTCTTGTTCGGTGGCGCCGCCTGCTTGATCATAGTCCTCCACGGTGCAGCAGCGACGCTCGCAGCTCGTTCAGCGAGGTCGTGATGAGCGAGCACATCGCGTACATGAGTTCTGGCTCGGCGCTCTCCTCCTGCAGCACCGCCGTCCACTTGCCGGCACCCACGGCGTAGCCGAGTTCGAGGTGAGCCGAGCGACCGCACGGCATCACCAGCACGCAGGCATCGCAGAGCGCGAGCGCCGCCATGTCGAGCGCGAACCCCTGCCGCGCAATCGGGTGCTTCAGCGCCTGCGCCATCTGCGCCGGGCTCCAGTTCTGCCAGTCCGGGTCGATGTCCGACCAGGCGAAGCCGCCGAGGCCCGGGGCCGGCTCGCGAAAGTCGTAGACCTGATGGCCGTCGCAACGAAGCGCGTTGACCACCGACGGCTGGCCCGCGTTGCGCCAGGACGACGCGACGTAGATCCGCAAGCTCATGGACAACCTCCTGCTCTCGATAACGAGAGCATTCTCTTCCTGCTCGTCAGTATTGCCGACTGGGACAACGACCGCGACCTGCCCAGCAGCCACGACCCCGACATCGAGCGTGACAGCCTCCACCTCCTCGCGGCCGACTGAGAGCGACTGCGCAAGCCCGTCCTGGATCGCGACCAAGACCATGGCGTCGTCAAAGGACGCTCAGGGTACTTCGGGTTGGACCAGCCGTTGGCGCCCGCCTTCAGTACCGCGATCGTCATCACTGAGCCCCGTTTCTTGACTGCGACACCGAACGCTGCGGGGCCAACAAGTAGCCGTCGCCCGAGACTATTCGAGGGCGCTCCCACGTCCGTGCGCGCGACCAGGAGTGCGCCCATACCGTAGACCGGTCGGACCGCGACCAAGACTTCGTCGTCGACGGCAGATAGAGAACGCGCGACTTCGCTGCGATCGTCATCACGTTCTCCCACCCCTGCTCCAGCTCCGGCTCCACTGCCCACTCCGGCTCACGCTCCAGCTCCTGCTGTGCGCCCGTGACGTCGCTCGCTCTCGGCCCTGTGACACCGATCGCATCCACGCCAACGAAGAAGAGCGAGACACAGAGCCTGACCAACGAGCCGCCGTGAGACTCACCGCGACCGTCATCCTAGCCTCCTGACTCCTGCCACCGAGATCTGGTGCGGGACGTGCGCCACCGACACCGACCGCAGCCACGACACCGAGGCCGCGATCGAACACGGCACCGGCAACGTCTTCGGTCGCGACACCGAGTACGACCACGCCCACGTCCGCGATCCCGACCGCGACTCCGCCGGCCGAGAGCGAAACCAGACCCACTGGTTGGAGCAAGCGACCTGTAGGGCTGCGACCGTCATCACCAGTCTCCACCGTTGCTACGGCTCTTGCCGCAGCTCCCGTGGCGGCTCCTGCTGTACGACCCAGACTTTGGAGCACCCACCTGCGACTGGGACCTCGACCAAGGCCAGCACATGAACCTCGACCTCGACCTCGACAACCATCTTGAGCACGACCCTGAACCCGACTCCGACCAGAAACGCGCCTTCAGCCGAGAGCGCGACGAAGAAAACGGTAGGCCCAGCCTCGTGACCTTCACGTCGCCCTCACCGTCTTGGGAGCGTAGTCGTGCTCTCGCAGCCACAGCTCCAGTTCGACTTCGACGTGCTCCTCCGGGCTCTCCTCGCACGCCCATGGGCGATAGCGGGCGGCGATCTGCTGCAGCAGCGCGAGCGCCAGCGGGATCAGCGCACGCATGTCCGCATCGAGGATCAGGCAGGTCGCGTCGCTGTCCGGGTCGCCAAGCTCCTCGTCCCACTTCTCGACCACCCCCGTGATCAGGTCGTTGGCGGCAAAGTTGTCGAGGTCAGGCTGCATCCTCCGGTACGCCTTCACATGGAGCGTCCGCCACCGATCTGCGGGCTCGACCTCGTCCAGGTAGTTCTTGACCGCCTCGTCTACGGTCGCGAAGCGTAGGTCATCGAAGTCCGTCACCGCGTAGAAGTCAGCCATCGGCGGCCTCGTCGGGCTTGCACTCCAGCTTGAGCAGTTTGACCAGCTCGACCAGCTCGAACCAGTGGTGAGCTGCTTCGTCGCAGCTCACCATCGTCATCGACCGCTCCAGCGCCGCCAGCAGCCGCACCTGCCTCGCCCGCAGCTCGGCGTTGCGCGACTTGAGCACCTCGTTCTCCGCCGCGTCCTGCGCCGCGTCGATGCACTTGTTGTGGTAGAGCTGCTTCAGCCGGTCGCGCTCGACGGCCATATCGCGCACCCAGGACACGACGTCGGCGTCGTCCTTCGCCTCCTGCGTCTGCCAGCCCGCCACGTCGACCGCCTCGATGATCGCGGCCAGCTCGGACAGGGCGTCGCGCTCCGAAACCTCCACGGCCTCGCGGAGTCGCTCTTTGCGATCCCGATGCTGCGCCTCGGCCTGAGCCGCGAGCCGGCGCAGGTGGCTCATAGCCCGCTCGGAGATCACGGCTATGGCCCGGCGCTCCGTGTCGGTGAAGATCTGATCCGGCGAAGCGAGAACCCCCACTAGCCAGCACCCACTGAGAAACGTCAACTCGTCCATCACCACTCCGTTGTGCAAAGGTACCCGCGCCCGCGCCGTGCCGCCCATTCGGCATGGGTGAGCGTAACGGGAGCGTTGCCGGCAGCGAACGGCTCCCCTGGCTCCCCGTCGCTGTCGCACCAAATGGCGAGGCCCACCTCGTCGTCCTCTTGAGCCCACGTCTCCTCAAAGTCCTCGGGGACGTACCCCAGCTCGGTCAGCACCGCCCTAGCGTCCTCAAGAGACTCCGCGACGACCCACTCGCAGCCGTCGCCGAACACATGCAGGTCAGCCATCGTCCGCCTCCTCACGCCTGCGCCACGTTCGGCCTCGACGCGGCCGCCTCGAAGGCGAGGATGTCCCCTGCCGATTCGTAGGCCGCGTTCGCAGCCATGAGCCACCCGGCCAGCGGCGTCCCACCACCGCGCACTCTCATCGCCAGCGCCACCGTGAGCAGCGCCACCACATCCTCGGGACTGAGATCGGGAGCGAACGGCGCCACGGCGTCGATCGAACGGTTGATCACCTCCAGCACGAACCCCACCTGCACCTCGCGCTTCTTGTCTTTCTCGCTCACCGGATCCTCCTTCTTCTGCTTGTACCATAGGCGGTGCGTTTGCACCACTAGGTTCGGGGGCGCCGCGCCGACCACCAAAGTCCGCCGCGAAAGTGCAGCCAGCGACCGTCTGCGTGCGCCAGAGCGTTCGACACCATGCCCTTCGGCCAGCCCGCCTCGGCGAGCGTCCGCACCAGATCTTTCGGCGAGCACGGCAGCAGGTGCTCCGCCTCCGCCAGCAACCGATCGACCTTCTCGTCCCAGAACCTCACGTTGCCGCTGCGCGTCCACGACTGCGCGTGCCAGCCCGGACGAGAAAGCCTCCTAAGCGAGGGCACTGGGGATCCCAAATTCGTCTTGCTCGGGGCCGCTCCCGCTCGACATCGAAGGCGGGGGCTCGTAGCCGCGCACATCTTCGACCTCGAACCACGTCGCCGTCTTGCGTCGGTACTGAAACTCGACGCTCCCTGGGTGCCCGCCGCTGCGCGCCTTGCGCACCCAAGCCATGATGTTCACCGGCTCCGAACCGGGCTCGCTGATCTCGTGCAGCAGGATGATCGAGCGCGCGTCCTTCTCGATCTGCGAGGACCCGTACAGGTCTTGGATCTGCGGCGGCGAGTCCTTGCCGCGCGTCTTGCGGTCACGGTTGAACTGCGCCATCGCCAGCACCGCGATGTCGAGATCCTTCGCCAGCGCCAGCAGACTCTTGCTGCACTGGGCGATGACCTCGGTGTCGTTCGCCCCGGGGCGCACCGCCGCCGTCATAAGCTGCAGGTAGTCCACGATCAGCAGCTCGACCTTGCGCTTCGTGCGGATCTCAGCGCGACGGATCAGCCCGCGCAAGGTCGCCGCCGTGTGGGTCGTCGAGTCGTCGAAGACGAGGCTCATGTCGGCGATGTCCACCATGCCTTCGGTGAGATGCTGGTGCTCCCCAAACGTCAGCTCACCTCGGAACAGCCGGTCCACCTCGACCCCTGACGAGGACGCCAACGCGCGCTCCGCCAGCTCTTCGCGAGGGATCTCCAGCGTCGCCAACACCGCGAGGTGCTTACGCCGCGCTACGTTGCAACCGATGGCGAGGCCGAGCCCCGACTTGCCGACGCCGACGTCGGCGCCAAGGATCGTCACCGACCCCTTCGCCATGCGGCCGATGCGGTAGTCGAGCGACGAGAACCCCGTAGACAGCCCCGGCTCGCTCTCCTCGCCCGCCTTGAACTTGCGCTCGCGCTCCATGAGCAGCGCGTGAACCTCCAGCACCGCCTCCTTAGCGGTCGCAGTCGGGTCGCGAGCAGCGATGCGCCTCACGTCGGCAGCGGTGCGCAGCGCCTCGACCTGATCGTCGAGCCACACCTCCAGATCGGGGATGGCGCCGCCAGCCTCGGCCTCGATGCGCTTCGCCTCCAGGTAGACCCTCCTCACCGCGGCGAGCCGCACCAGCCGGCGAGCGATCTCATCTGGAGCGTCGGTGGTGGGCGTCTTGTCGAGCAGGTCGCCGACGTACCTATCGCCGCCGGCGTGCTCGATGCGTCCGTGGTCCTTCAGCCAGCCCTCGATGGTCGCCGCCTCCACCTCGCGACCGCTCTCGAACACCGCGTAGATGGCGGTGAGGATCTCCTGGTGGTTGGTCCGGTACAGCTCGTTGGGGCGCACGAGGCGCATCACCTCGGGGATGCACCCGGGCTCCAGCGCCGCCGTCGCCACCAGGATGCGCTCGGCTTTCGGATCGAACGCCAGCGGGAGCCGGCGGGGTTCGGAGTTGCGTTCGCGATCGTCAGCCATCGGCTATCCCCTCGAGCTGGGGCCACGCTGTCGTAGGTGAGCTGCGAGACGACTGCGGGCTTGCCACGCCGTGGAGAAGAAACCTTCACCGTTGCCGCTCTTTGCAAACTCCCAGCGCCATCCCTTCTGCTGCTCGTCGTACCACGCGCGCCCCAGCGGTTCACCGCCGAGACGACGGTGAACCACCCACGGACCTTCTCCGACCCGCGCCCAGAAGAGCCCCTTCGGCAAGGAGGTGTCGGTGGAGTCGGGGGGCGCTGACGGCGGATGCTCGGGCGAGGCAGGAGCGTCTGCTTGCTCTGATGGACCATGAGCCTCCCGCACAGCAGCGGCGAGGGCATCACGGGCGTCGAACTCGGACGGCGCGACGCCACCAGTCGAGTAAGCGAACGCAGGACCTCCTGACGCCCACCAGGACCAGCCAGGGGGTACGCCAGGTACGACCTCGCCGACGACGTGTCCGCGATCATCCGTCACCTGCATCACGACCGTACCTACACGACGCCAGTGCATTCCCAGGGGCAACGTGAAGGCGTCGGCCGGCAACTTCGCATCTGTCACCACTGCGCACAGGTACCGCGCGAGAGCAGCGCGTGCCTCGTACTCGGTTGGTGTGTCGCCCCACGTAGGCCGTCCAGTCACGGGTTGTCCAAGACGCTGCCACCGCCAGCCTCTTGAACCGCCGTTGGGAGGGATGGATTGGTCGACGCGACCAACCATCTTGTTGCTGCCATCCGTCATCTGCACGTACCACCCCGACGGAGCATCGACGGCGTCGTAACGAACCCAACGCAGCCATGGCGGTAGCTCGGGGGCGGGCGCGGGCTCAGCAGGATCCGCAGCCACGAGAGGTGGATGTTCGCGCAGGTGACGAGCAAGTCCAACGAGCCCCGCGTGCTCGTCGTCCTCGATCCCCCAGTCGCGAGTGCCGTCAAGTCGCTGCCACCGCCAACCAGCGGGCGTACAGCTAGTGGCACTGCACCGCTCGACGCGACCCACGATCAACGATTCGTAGCACGCCTCCCAGCGCGCTGGAAGATCCGGAGTCGCTCCCATCCAAACCCAGCGCAGACCTGGAAGCAGCAGGGGGGGGTCGATCTGCACCTTGGCCTTCTCGACGTCGCACACACGATCACGAAGCTCGTCCCGCTCGGCAACAACCCTCCGCACCACATCGCGCGTTGCGTCCGCAACCCCAGCGCCCACGATCGCTCGCAGCTCGTCCACGAGGCTGTGCGACGCAGACAGGTCAGCGGTGACGTGGCTCAGCTCCTCGGCGGTCTTCTGGTCACGGTCACGCAGCTCTTTCAGCTCCGCCCGATCCTCGGCCAGCAAGGTCTTGGTCCGCTCCAACTCCTCCGCTAGCTTCGACGACTGCTCGCGTGCCTGGTCACGTTGCGAACAGGCCTCATCGCGCTGCGAGCGGGCGTCGTCCCGCTCTCGCTCGGTCAGAGCGAGCGCCCCTTCGAGCGCCTGCGCCTCGGCTCCATCGAGCGGCACACGAGAACGAGCACACCTTCGCACCGGAGTGTTGGTCGACTTCGCCAGCTCGCGAGGGCTCACCCACTGCTCCCGCAGGTCGTCGCGCTCTCGGACTGCCTGGTCACGCTCATGCACGACCTTCTGCACGGCCTGCAGAGTCTCCTCCGCATCGCCAGGATAGATCCCGAGCACGCGGTCGATCGAACGAAAGCGACTCGCTAGCGCATCCCGATGCTCCCAGGTCTTCTGAAACCCGGCGTCCGCGTGCTTCAGGTCGTGCTTGAGGCATTCGATCTGCTCGCCTCTTTCGACCGCCAACTTCTGTGCCTCGTCACGCTGCTGGCGAGCCTCGTCGCGTTGGTCGAGGATCTCCTTGCGCTCGGCCGTGAGCCTCTGCACCTCCGCGTACCAGCGATCCCTCCCTTGAACCACTACCGCCACCGCGTCGTCGGTGCTGACGTCGTAAGGGGCACACATGATGCCGCGCACCTTGGCGTTCAACTCGCGAAGCTCGTGATACTCACGGGACGTCTCCTGCTCCGACATGCGCCACCCGTCGCGATCCTTGCGGGCTTCGTCGCGCTGTTTGGCCAGCTCTAGCAGCAGGCGCTTGGCATCGTCGAGCCCTTGGGCCAGCTCCAGCCGCAGGCGCTGGCCGTCGTTCTCGGTGTCGCGCCAGATGTCGCGCAACCGGCGTAGCTTCTTGAAGGCGCCGCGGACCGTGGTGAGGAGGCGCTGACGGCCCTCGGTGAGGGACGCGACCTCCTTGCGGGCCTCGTCGCGCTCCCTGATGGCCTCGTCGCGCTCACGCTCTACGCAGAAAAACAGTTCGTGCTCACTCATCACCTAGCCTCCTCCACGTTCTCCAGCACCTCTACGTTCTCGGCTAGCCTACGCATGACTTTCTTGGCAGCGGAGAACGCTCGCTCTGCGGCGAGGTCCAGCGCGTCCTCTGGAGTCTTCGCTTTGGCGCTAACGGACACCCCAAGCTCGAACACGGTCACCCGTGCGAAAAATGGCGAGCCGTCGAAGTCCTGCCAAACACCAACGTGGATCTGGCGTCGG
>Ga0265297_10002226_pt1 | contig 40730 bp, 57 predicted proteins | sample Munlanlwell13791_FD_192502 | JGI IMG/M metagenome (GOLD analysis project Ga0265297, IMG submission 192502) | Leachate microbial communities from a municipal landfill in Southern Ontario, Canada - Leachate well 137-91 | ecosystem: Engineered > Solid waste > Landfill > Unclassified | place...
GTGACGTTCAGGAGACTGCCTGTATTATCAAGGCATTGTACATCAACTTCCAAGACCCGCCTGACGGTCACAATTCTTTGCATACGATATACAAGACCCCCCTGCGTGATGTTCTGCTGGTGAGACCGGGCTTGGTGAGGCGTGTCGCTTCTGAATTGCCGGGAATAGGCTGGCAAAGGTCAAAGGCAGTAGCGGAGAGGTTCGCCCACATCAAGGAGATGTGTGAGGCTGGGGTGAAGGACTGGTCAAAACTGGACGGGATAGGTAAAAAGACCGCCGAGAAAGTAGTCAAGGCATTGAACGGAGGTGAAAACAATGTCGAGTAAGCAACGGTTCGTACTTCTCATTTTAGTTGCAATTCTGTTGGTGACAGTTGTCATTGGCGGGTACACCTACGGGATAATCTGTAATTTGTCCGATATCCTGCAATCCCCAGCGGTGACCAGCAGCGTGGATATTGAAGGGGATTTCTCCTTCACGATGTCGGAAGGTAAATGGTCACTATCGAACATCCACTTACGGAGTGTCCACGGAGAATTTAGTAGTAAGATTATCGACTTGCTATTGCTCTTTAGATAGAGATTAACGGGTAGGGCTAAAATAAATATCCCTTGACCCCTTGACAAGCAGACAAGCCCCGTGTATAATATGGTAGATTAAGTATTCAGGGGGTTGCTCAATGTTGCTAATCAATAAAATCTCTCCGGCTGGTGGTATCAAACGCCTGGAACTAACTCCTGATACCGTCCAAGCCAAACTGCACAACGGCAGGGTAATCACCTACCGTCTCGTATCAGATTGTAGCCCAAGGGACAATGTAAAGGAGAGCGACAATGGAAGCAAACACGAAGCGGTACAAATGTAAAGACTGCGGTAACTATATCACTGCGCTGGGCGACATTGATGCCTGCCCCCAGTGCGACGGAGAGCTGGAAGCTGTTACCCCGTTCTGCAAGGTTCAATATCTGACTTTTGAGGACGGCTCCGAGGAGCTGATAATATCCGGTCACGAGCGTTCCTATGCCTTCGTGTACGACCCTGTGGTGGAGCGAGGGTGGCAACCGATGGGACTGGTGGACGTGTTCAAGCCCTTGTCGAAGTTCAAGGATTGTTCAGGGAGAATATTTTAATGAGAATCGTTGATATTCACGCTACCAAACCCGAACTGCTGGTCATAGAGTGCGACTGTACCTGTTGCTTCCCACACTTGGCTAGCAAGGACGAGATAGAGTGTCCAGTATGTCATAAGCTGGGGAGTTTGAATAAATTGCAGGAGGTTTGTCGTGACTAAAAGAGTGTTGAAATTAACTATTGAACTAATCCCGTCCACATGCTGGGGTAGCAATTTGCGGGAAGCATTATCAAAGTCGGAGTGGGATGACCTGAGACACCAAACATACAATGAATATAGCCACAAGTGCGGTATATGCGGGGCATCAGGAAGACTTAATTGCCACGAGCTGTGGAAGTGGGATGATGGGGAACATAGGCAGATTCTGGGTGGCCTCATTGCTCTCTGTGATTTATGCCACCACGTAAAGCATATCGGTTTTGCAGAGGTTCTCGCAGGCGAAGGTAAGTTGGATATAAATGACGTGATTAGCCACTTCTGCTTGGTCAACAGGTGCGCCCGTTCTGATTTCCGGCAACACTATGATGCTGCTTTGAGTATCTATGAAAAGCGGTCACAGCACGAGTGGACTACTGATTTTGGGCCGTACTTGGCATCTTTTCATAAGAAACTTGATTCAACACAGCTGGCAGAGGTTACTGTAATTGCCAGCAGGCTGTCTGAGCAGGTAGGCTGTCCTTTTGACCCTTCGGAGGACGAGGCTACAATTCAGGCTATGGCTAATATGGGATTTACGTCTGGGAGATATCTTCAGAGTGAATGTCTTGCTGCCTTATCCGGCAATACAGCACATAGCTATTTTCACCCTGTGCTGAGTGATATTGCTCAGCACAGGAACTTGGTCGGGGAAAAGGGAACGGAGGAGGCAGGGGAGTAGAGGTCGTGCCTTGATGACCAGAGCCGAACTTGAGCAGGAAATTATCAAGCGTATGCCGACCCTTAGTCCACACGGGGAGAGCATCATCCGGCAGGGTATGTCGCTGAAAACTACGGCGCAGTTGGAAGATTTGTTAAAGAGAATGAAGGAGACAGGAAGATGACAAATTACGTACTACTTGAGTTGGCAGAGAAGTTACAAGGTTTAGACGCAGAAGTTCCTTTATTACTAGACGAGCGCGCAAGGAAATGTCTCAGCGAATTGATTGACATAGTTTATAGGTTGGTATTCGCGGTAATGTCGCAGGGAGCAGGAAAATAAAATGTCTAAGACAGAGAAGCAGATAGTATCAGGTTTCCATAGACCTGTCTGCAAGAAGTGTAACTGCGAACTCAGACCTGAAACGAATGGAGTGGGATTGCTGGACGTGAATGATAATGGAGCTAACGAACTCTGGGACGCCGACCTGTGGAGGTGCCCGAAGTGTGGCTACGACATAGTAGGCGGGTTTGCCAGCAACCCCATATCTGCACACTATAGAGATGATTTCCAGAAACACATTGATTTCTACAAACAGCAGGGGCTACTGATAGAGAACATAGAGATGTGAAGGGGGGCAAGAAGATGAGAGTAGTTGGTATAGTAATTTTCCTGCTCGTTGTGATTCTTGGCGTACACGGGTTGTATGTCCACTTTGCCCCAAGTAGCTTCTTAAACCAAGTTATAGCGTCATCGGGGAAGTCTGACGGCATATTCGGCGTTCTCAGCTTAGGGGATAGAGAGGCCGGTATGTTATTTGGATTTTATCGCCCGCCTGGAGTGTTGGGTTCTATTGTTCAGCAGGTCACTTTTTGGGGGCTTGAGTCTTGGTTCCTCCCTGCTGCGCTAACGGTTGGGGGGTACATACTTCTGCGAAAGGTGTGGTAAGGACTATATGACTAGCTTTCACCGTTACTCTCGCCCGGCCCCCGTACTCCCTCCTGCCGACTCTCTCCCATTCCCCGGCAACCTCGTCCGAGAGTGTTCAGAGTGCGGGTTACGTGCTGGATGTCGTGCGCCTGTTCCTGGAGACGGAATAACCCCTGCTGACATTATGCTGGTCGGGCAAAATCCAGGTTTTAATGAGGATTCAGAAAATAAGCCGTTTATAGGCCAAGCTGGACAGTATCTTGACTCCCTTTTATTCCAAGCTGGTATTCCACGTTCCAATGTCTATATTAGCAACTTGGTAAAATGTCTCACGGTGGGCAACCGTGTTCCGACTGTTGCCGAGATTAAAGCCTGTTCCAAGTGGTTAGATCTTGAGCTGTCCATAGTCCAGCCTCGTATCATAGTCGCTATGGGTGCTCCTGCCATCGCCCGCTTCCTTGGCCCTGGTGCAGGCACGGTTGAACACCTGCACGGCAAGCCTGTTGAGGTTGATGGTCGTATCATCCTCCCCTGTTATCACCCGGCGGCGGCGCTCCGCAATACCACGCTTCTCCGCCAGTGCTCCGAGGACTTTCAGGTGCTTCGGGGATTAGCGAAGGGGCATGATATTTCCATATACCACGTCCAAGACGAATACCCCGACCCTGACTACAAGATAGCTGATACCCCTGAAGCTATGGCCGTGCTGAAGTCCCTCGCCGAGACAGTCGGGGAGTTCTCCATAGACACCGAGACCTGTCAGGGTAAGCTCTGGAGTATGCAAATCAGTGTCCGACCCGGTACGGCGTGGTTCGTACCTCTCCGTGGTGTTGACCGTGTTGACCTGTCTGACTGGAAGGCCACTGCGATTATGCACAACTATCTCTTTGACGTACAGTACGTGAAGGTCGCTGACGATAGGTTTTTAGACACGATGGTCATGTCATATTTAGCAGGTCAGGTTCAGGGCTTGAAGGAGCTTGCATCCCGACTTTGTGGGATAAAGATGCAGACGTATTCTGAGACGGTCAGAGCAGGACAACGCAAGTTGTCTCTCGCCTATCTCACCAAGACCCAAGAGCAGGAGTGGCCTGACCCTCCGCCTATCGAGGAGACGAAGTGGGATAACAAGCAGGGCAAGCTGGTCACGAAGAATCGTAAGCCGTGGCACATCTCACGCAAGGTCAACAAGATACTGGACGACATGAAAGCCGACCCCGAGGTAGACCCGTTTGAGCGATGGAAGAACATTCCCGAGGAGGAACGTCAGGTCGTGGAGTCTGTTCTAGGTGCTATGCCGGAGTCCTCCCTAGCTGACATCCCGATTGAGCAGGCTGTCCAGTACGCCTGCCGTGACTCGGACGCCACCTTACGTGTCTACTACAAACTCAAGCAGATGATTTCAGACCTTGATCTTGAGTATGTGCTGAAGATGGACACTGACATCCTCCCGATGGTCTACTCCATGATGCAGAACGGTATGGCGGTAAACGTAGACTATCTGCGTGAGCTGTCTGTTGACTACGATGCTCGACTACGCGCCAAGGCCACGGAACTGGCAAGCATGGTCGGTCATGCTTTTAATCCGATGAGTTCCCCCCAAGTAGCTACCGTCATCTATGGAGAGTTAGGCTTCAAGCCAACGTCGTTCACGCCGTCCAAGCTAATTTCCACTGACGATGCGGAATTGAAAAAGACCAATCACCCTGTCGCCAAGGGCATCATCCAGTACCGAGGGTTGCTGAAATTGAAAAGTACTTACGCCGACGCCCTCGTGGAGTGGGCCAGACCAGACGAGAACGGCATCCCTAGAGTCCATACCACTCTCAAGACGACTAGGGTGGAAACGGGTAGATTATCAAGTGCTGACCCTAACCTCCAGAATATTCCTACTCGCAACAAAGAAGCTAAAGCAATCAAGAACGCATTTATCGCCCCAGAAGGAAGGGTACTTATTGAGGCAGATTATAGTCAAATTGAAATGGTTACTCTGGCACACCTATCGAAGTGTAAACGCCTGATAGAGCTTTTCCTGCGCGGTGGTGATCCCCACACCGAGATGGCGGCTACCGTGTTCAACAAACCTCTGGAGGACGCCAAACAGGAAAAGTATCGCTACCCCGTGAAGCGTCTTAACTTCGGTGTGGCTTATCTTATTGGGCCGCAGGGATTATCCAATCAGATACAGGAGTATATTGCTGACCTGCTCATGGATGGCACTCCGGTGGAAATTGACCCTTGGGACGAGCCTACCTGCGAGAATTTCATCAAGAAGTGGTACGAGTTAAACCCCGAGGTCAAGGACTTCCAGATGGAGAAAGCAGCGGATGCGAGACGGTACGGGTACGTGACCGACTTATTTGGCAGGATGCGGTATATTCCTGAAGTCACCTGCCCTATCCGGTCTATCCAGGAAGCAGGATTGCGACAAGCTGCAAATATGCCTGTTACGGCAACGGCTCAGGGCATCATAAAACTGGCTATGGGGGAGTTGTGGCGAGGATTGCCGAAGACAGGTTGGCAGGATAGCATCAAGTTCCTGCTCCAAATCCATGATAGTCTGCTGTTTGAGGTTTGCGATGATGACAAACTTATTCGTAGAGCACTACCTTGGATACGTAATATTATGACTGGTGTTGTTAAGCTAGTTGTGCCTGTTAAAGCCGACTTTAAAATAGGTCATCGTTGGGGAGAGATGTCAAAGTTTGAGTTTTAGAAGATAAATTATCAAGGAGACAGCTCAGAATGAAGTCATCGGAAGAGAAACGACAATACAACAAGGAATATCGGGAAAAAAATAAGGGACGTCTTAGGTTGAAGTCTCTTCGGTTCTACCAAGAACATAAAGAGATAATGCAACAGCGTGGCCGTGAGTACTACCAAAAACATGCGGAACAAATCAAGGCTAATGCTATTCGTACTGGTAAGGTCGTTCGTCTCAAGCAGAGGATTGCTGTTCTGACCCACTACAGTAATGGAACGATGGCTTGTGTCCAGTGCGGGTTCTCGGATGTTCGAGCATTGTGCTTAGACCACATAAACGGCGGAGGTACGGAGCACCGGAGAACCGTGAAGGCAGGAGGTAACGTTTGGCTGTGGCTAGCTAGACACAACTTCCCTCCCGGCTACCAGATTTTATGTGCTAACTGTAACACGATAAAGGCTAGGGAAGAAGAGGAATATGGAGGCAACAGTAAAATCAAAGACGACTGGCGAAGCCAGCTGGGGAAGATGAGAGCGGAGGGTTGGGTAGGTAAGCACCGCACTTGGGAAGACAGGATGAATGAGGAATATGCAAAAGAGAAGGTATTATGACGTATCCGTGTCCCATTTGTGGCAGTGACTTGAACTACGATGAGGTTGATATTGGAGTAGGTATTCAGACAGGTAATTACCGTTGCGACTGTTGCGGATGGACTCCAGACAGTGATGAACCTGTCACTGGAGCATTTGACGGCGAACCATGATAAATATGTGTCGGTTTTACAACGTCTCTAGCTATCCCGCTCTCCGGCCTCTGTGCCAAAAAGGTCGGTATCAGGTCGGGTTGGCCTGCCACTCAGAGCGAGAATGGTGTCCTGACTACGAGCCGACTCCCAAGCAGACTGTCGTGGTCAATATCAAGGACTCGTCCTGCGACCAGCTCATCGACCGCACGACTATTTTCGGCAACCCGTTTCCTGTCTGGAAGTACGGCAGGGATGGTTGCATCAAGAAGTTTGAGACGTACTTCTACGAGAGGATTGAGCGAGACCTTGAATGGAGAGCGAAGGTGCTTGAATTGGACGGCAAGATACTTGGTTGCCACTGTAAACCGCTTGACTGCCACGGTGATATTTACGTTGAGTGGTTGAACACCCACCGCTGGTTGGTGGAGTTAGGATTGGAGACAAAATGACCGATATTATCCAACGTCCTGTAAAATACGTCCGGCTATCCCCTACCGTCCTCTACCTTATCCCCGTCTGCTATGGAGACGCCCCTGACAAGAGAGACTGTGCCTTATGCCCTGTTCGCAAAGAGTGTGAGATAAGGCAACCTGTTATCAGCAAATAGCCTCAAAGTACTGCCCCCTCTTGACAAACGAACACCCGTTCTATATAATGTGTAATTAGATGGTTATGTTGCGAAAGTCTAGGTTTGCGTTATCCTTGGTCTTCCTGAGTATTCTAGCAGCGTCCGTCCTGTTCGTGTCCTGTGGCTCTCCCACCAAAGATGCGGTCACAGCGACGCCGTCCCAGCCCAAGTCGGTGTTCCAGAGTATTGACGACGGGATAGCTGACCTGGACAAGCGGGTAACGGACATACACAACGTCCAGGCTAACGAACTTGGCTCTATTGTAGAGATGCAGTCGCAGTTATCTGTTATAAAATCCGATTTAGCCAAAATAAAAGCGAAGCTGGGGATTACCAATTAGAATGTTACCGGATATGATATGTTGTTCTGTTTTTGGGGCAATCTGCCTCTGGAGATATGAGACGTGATTAAGGGTCTTATCGGCGTTTGTATCGGCTTGGTGACCTTCATAGAGTAACTGTGACCCGTAGGAGGAATCTTGCGGTGAACTCAGGGTGAACTCGGTGAAGCCTAAAACGGAGAAGAAATGATTGCAGGGGAAACCAAAAGAGCGGATAAGTTAGGGTATGCAGGTAGGGCTATGTGCATCTGCCTCGCTTGCTCAAAGTGCGGTAAGTTACGTTGGGTGAAAATGAGTGAGCTACGTAACCCTACTAGGGCAGCGATGCGTGAGCTGTGCAACAAGTGCGCCGCCCAGAAACGTAGCCTAGCTTATCGAACTCATGGCAGAGCATTTACTGCCCAAGGGTACGTTATGCTCCGTATCTATCCTGGAGAGCCATACTTTGAAATGGCCACCAAACAAGGTAGGATGTATCGCATCTTGGAGCATCGCCTCGTTGTCGCTCGTAGCCTTGGTAGACTGCTCAAGCCTTGGGAGATGGTACACCATATCAATGGAATCAAGAACGATAATCGTCTCGATAACTTGGAGTTACTACCAGCTCACATCGGTAATCTCGTGAACCAGTCGTATCGTCTACTAACCGAAAGGGTAGCAGAACTTGAGAGTCGGGTTCAGGAGCTGGAAGCGATGAACAAGGTTCAAGTGCTGCAAATCAAATCACTCCGTGATGGTAATACCGAACTTAGCCTGCCGAGGAGTATTAGTAGGCAGGAAAGCGTAGAGACTAGGACTGAGGGGACTCCCCCCGATAACGTCCAGAAGCGCCCTGCACCCGGAACGGGTGGAGATATAGTCCAACCCTCGTAGGAAACTGCGAGTAGGTAGAGTGGTCAGCCAGCTGGTCAGCACCCTGATTACGGGGACGGACACAGGCAGTCTGTTAATCTCGAATATTTTAGGGATAGCTGTGGCAATAGGAGTGGTCATTTTCGCCTTCACAACCTTCCTGCGCGGCGGCGGGGCCTAGTGCTCCAACCTTCCCGGTAGGAAGCAAGGCAAGCTGGTAAAAACAGCGAGGCAGGAGGGGGAACCGAGAAATCGGGACATCCCCCTCTTTCTTTTTGGTAATTTTGGTAACAGGTAGCTGTTACCTTTCTTTTTGTAAATAAAGTAGGTAGAGGGATTGACAAACGAGGAAGTAGGGTGTAGAATAGGTGCATAGTTAATTGAGTTATGTGGAGGCAAGAACATGAGCAATAATCCGAAGTGCCCGGAATGTCACAGCACTAAGGTCTGGAAAGTCGGCCTCGTCCCCACCAGGAAAGGCGGGAAAAAGATGAGGTTCAAGTGTTCCCAGTGCGCCCGGAGCTTCTATGCCCCGAAGCCCACGAAGAAAAAGGGAGGGAAGTAGGGCGATGGCTACCCACTCAGTTATCACCAGTACCCTCGTAGACGGTGGCGGTATCATCGGCCTCACCGGAATAGCCGGAGCAGTCGGTGCTCTGCGTCGCACAGGTAAAACTGGGGGTCGGAGAGGCTCAGGCAAGAAACCTCACGGCAGACGAGGTGGACGGGACACCAAGGGTCGTGATACCAGAGGACGCGATACCGGAGGACGAGACACCAGAGACAAGGGTGGTCGGGAACATGGCAGGGAGTACGGTAGAAGCCGTGGAGCAGGTGGAGCTGGAGGGGTTGGCGGTACTGTCCACCTCAAGTCTGTTCCGAAGCCCACCAGAACGGTGTGTGGGAAAAAGGTCAGGGAAGTGGAATACACCCGTATCCATAAGAAAGTCACCTGCAAGAGGTGTAAAGATTTACTGAAGGCGAGGAGGTAGCCTGATATGCCGTACAAAATCACCAAGGTACGCAACAGCACCAAGTACCGTGTCGTTAATACCGAGACCGGAGAGGTCAAGGCGAAACGGACGACTTTGAAAAAGGCGAAAGCTCAAGTTGCCTTGCTAGAGGGGTTGGAGCACGGGACGATTAAGGTGAGGAGGTAGCCAGATGGCTTATCAATCATATTTCATGTTCGCCGGACACAGGTACGAGATAGTCCGCAGAGGCTTCTCGACTGCGAAAGAAGCTGACGATTTCAGTCGCAAGCATTACGGTGGCTTCGCCCAGTACAAGAAGTTGAGCAACGGTAAATATGCCCTCGGTATGAGACGAACCCCGATGCGGGGAAGGAGATAAGTATGCCAGACGCTCAGTATTTACGACGCAAGATAGACGGTAAGTTCTACCACCAGATAAAAGCCTTTGACTACGGGGACAGGCGGGGCGCTCTGAGTCTGGCCCGTAGATTGAGGGAACACGGCACTTACAAGAGTATTCGTATCATTCTTGGGTCGCCAACGAGCAGGTACTTCGGAAAAATCTGGATTGTGTACGGGAGGTAACTAATGTCAGACGAAAAATACGCGTGGGAAGGCAAGGGTCTGGATGAACACGCAGCCAAAGAGCTGTATCTCTGGATAGAGAACGACAACGAACTGTACCGACGCCAGTACGTTCCTATCCAGAAGAACTTGGTTGCCAAGAAAGCCCGAGGGGTTTATGACCACACTCTCGCTGCCAAGCTCTTCGGTTATCTTGCCGAATCAGGGGCAAAGCGGTACGACGAGGAAGTAAATGGTGCTCCCAGCTTCAAGGGCAAGATACCGCCTTATTTTACGAAGAAAGTCCGTGACGCCGTAGCCGAGGAACTTCGTGACCATTTTGAGACGGAGTACGGATACGGCAACTACGACCAGTACATCCCGAAGAAGTATCAGGCGAAGACCACCTACTCTGTTTCCAAGAAATCCGGCAAGAGGTCGGGTGGTGCTACTGCCAGTCTGGGAGGGACAAGATGAAAGATACACGATACAAGTTGCCCGCATCAAGGCGTACAATCGGCGGTAAAGTGTACCAATATCTCGCCGTGGGCAACAAGATGGAGTCGGACAGAGACGCCGACTGGTTGCGGGGTAAGGGGTACAATGTTCGCGTCGTGCCCTACCGAGGCAAGGTTGCAACGTACTTTAGGAGGCCATAATCATGAAAGATATATCACTGGGTAAGCCCGTACCGTTATTTGACTCTACCAAGCTGGACTCCTACGCCGGAAGTGACGACATCGGGTTAGCCAGCTTCGGCAGGAGCAAGAAACGGAAGACCGCGAAAAAGACTGCCAAGAGCAAGAGCCGGAAATCTAAGTCCAGGAGGAGGTAATATGGTTGCTAAAAATCGTCGGTACAGGGTTCGCCCTGTCGGTTCAGGACTCAAGAAAAGCTACCCTCTGCACGAGGTTAGGCCTAACACTATAGTTACTGCCTTAGAGGATGCTCCGAACGGTTCTCTTGACGTGGTAGACGTTCGTACATCTACAGGCAGAACCAAGAGTGTATACTCATTCCAGCTTACCCCAGCGAAAAAGAGGTAGGCGTAGTATGGTAATGCCTCCTGAAGGAACCAACCCTCCAGCAGGTAGTTCTCCCCCGTCCGGCTCATCCCCAGTAACCAGTTCGGAACCACCAGAGTTCGGGACGCCGGAGTATACCGACTGGTACTACAATGACCCCGCTGGGCCGGGGTACATGACCCCTGAAGAACGTGAAGCAGCAGGGGGAACTCCCTATGTACCCGACGGAGGTGGAGGCGGAGAAGAGAGCGTCGCTGTAGCCCCTGGAGGTGCATCTCCAGTCGGGCAACCCTCTGCGCCTCAGCCGGAACCATCGGAACCATCCGAGCCGGAACCAATCACCAAGACACCATCACCTGATAAAAGGGTTGAGGTCATCAGCTCCACTTCCGGCAAGGACAAATACATCGTCAAAGTCGATGGCGTCCAGAAGTTGATGTCTGAATCTGAGATAAACGCTGCTGGTGGAGAACTGCCTGAAGTTACCAAGCTACAAAACGAAGTCAGTCAAGCCATCATTCAAGGGGAAACACCTGAGAAGGCTTATGAGAAGGTTGTAGGCACTGCGGAAGCATCCAAGCTGGGGCTAACCCTCGACGAGTACAAGTCACAACTGCTGAACAATCAGGATATCAAGAGCGTGGGAGAGTATATCCAGAGGTTTGCCGAGAAGTACGGCGTGACGCTCGCAGTCGCCGCACAGACGCTCCAGAGGTACAATGACAACCCTGACGACACGGAGTTCGCGCCACTTAACAAGTGGGTCAAGGAAGAAATGAACCTTGGCTTTGGAACCGCAGATGACGGAACCAAGTTGATTATGCAGTACGCCCAAAACCATGCGTGGGACGTAGTGAATAATGCTACGAAGAAAAACCCCAAGATACTGACCACTGTATGGGAAGATGGGCAACAGACTAACGTCCTGAACTTGGGGGAAGCTGCGAAGTCTGGTATTGCTGACCCCGATGTGTTCAACCTCATCGGTCAGTCTACGGTAAGAACGAGAGTAAAGACCAGCACGAGTGACCCTGGAACATTGTTTGTTGAGGGTGGATTCGGAGGGTTTACAAATTCCAACTTGGCCGAGATAAAGGAGCAGGCTGAGACGGAAGACCAGATTAATGAGATAATGACCTCCAGAGGCATAACCGGATACTCGTCCTTTGACCAAATGGTGGAGGCAGGGCTTACCCCCAAGGAATTTAAGAAACTCGGCTACGAAGTGACGCTGGGGGATATCAAGGGGACTAAAGAGTTCCTGAAGAACCTTAACGATCCTGAGATTACGCCCCCCGAGTTGAAAAAGGTCTATGATGAACAGGGTGCCGCGAAGTACAATGAAGCGCTGGGAGTCTATCAAGAAAAGCAGAAACAAGCATCAATAGAGTTTGACCGCACTAATGTAGTTGATAGTAACGGCAAATATATGTCAATGGCTGACTTCACTAACTTGGTAGCTGCTTACCCATCGCTAGACCTCCTGAAAATAGTTAAGAGTAAAGGCTTCGACGAAGCAGAGAGATTAATGCAGGCGGAAGATGCTAAACAAGCCACGGCACTCTCCTCTTTGTCGTCCGCGCTTAACAAAGATGGTAGTTATGACTTTGATAAGCTGGCATCATTTGCCCGAACACATGAAAATGCGAATCAGACATTTCAGGAAGCGGGATTTGTTGGGGCGGAAAAACTCGTAAAAGAGATTGACGAATACAACAACGCTACTCTGGGGCTAGATGAGTATGCTAGACGCTACTTTCTAGACAAAAACATAGAACCACTGAGTCGTTCTGAAGAATATAGATTATCTTTTGCCCTTGAAGAAGCTGTTAAACAGCCGGATGGGACATACGTGAGCGGGCCGCAAGCTGTAAGGATATATGAAGTCGCCTTGAAAAATATGAGGGCAGAGTATAAGAGTAAATTTGGTACTGGTGCTGAAGTTGGAACGGTAGTTGCGGCTCCGGCATCATTTATATTTCCTCCAGCTCGCGCCTTGAGACCTGATGTTGAATTAAAAGACATAAGTGGCGCAGAGTGGGGCATAGGCGTGGTACAGCTCGCGCTACTCGCTACTCCGGCTATCGGTGGAGTAGTAGGTAAGATAGCTGGAGTTACAGCGGGAAAGATTGCGGGGCTAGGGGTCACGACGGCTGTCGGGGGTGTATTCACTAAGCAGACTGTTGAAAACTGGGGCGTTATGAGTCCTGAGGAGAGAGCTCTGTCAGTAGCGATGGACGTTCTTATCTTGGGGAGCGCGGTAAAAGGGGCGTTCTCCGCAGGTAAAGCGCCTGCTTTAGAGTCGGCTAAAAGCAAGATAGACAGCAAAGTTACGGAAAATACCAAGCCGAAAGTAACGGTTGCTGAAAAAGCCTATGCTGCTGGTCACTCCACAGCAAAAACAATTGCCAATACACCGGAAATAATAAAGCAAGTCGCTAAAGATGTCTCTAGTTTGCCACAGAAGGTAAAAGCACAGGTTGAGGCGTTGGCCAAGGAGATTGCTAACAATACCGCTAACAAAGCCAGCCTTACTCGCTACATTGCATCTGATGTCGTTAAGACAGTAGCCCGTGAAGTTCCTCAACTGACCAAAGCCACTCTGGCTAAAATAGAGGCAAGCATCAGGAATTATATTAACTCTCCCTCTTTTGTTGATAGAATTAACATCGCCATTCAGGATGCCAGTTACAAAGCTGGTAATATTATCAGATTAACCCCCAGAATGGCAAAGGATATCATTGAAGCGGTACGAAGGGGAGTTCCTGAATTATCAAAGAACGCTTATGCTAAGGTGAAAGCGACTGTAACCAGATACCTCAATTCACCTTCTGTCATTGACAGGGTAGATAAAATCATAATTGATTCGGCCAAACGCTCAAAGTACGAAATTGAGGGGTTTGTCCAGACGGTGCAAAGGGAGATACCAGAACTATCTCGTAAGGCTACTGAGTCAACCCGCAAGGCGATAAGTAACTATCTTAACAGCCCGTCAGTCCAAGATAAAATTGATGAGTTTATAATTAAGGAAGTTGGGCTGGTTAAGTACATGGCAACAGATCTGAGCGGTACTATTTTGCGTGTCTTACCCAAAATAACCAAAGTCACAAAGTTAAAGTTGCAGGTTGCTGTCAGGAACTATATCAATTCTCCTTCATTTCTTGACCGAGTTGATATACAGATAACGAGCGCGGCCTACAAAACCGGGAATGTACTTAAAGCCACACCGCAAGCGGTATCTGATTTTGCTGTGTTTATCCAGAGGGAAGTCCCTCAATTAAGTGAATCTGCTTTGAATAAAACCAAGGCTACTTACACCCGATGGCTTAACTCCCAATCCATGACAGAGCGGTTATCCAACCGGATAAAAATAGCCATCAAGGAGAGAGCAGCATACATCAAAGAGATATCCTCCTCCTTCAGGAGAGGCATCTTAGACGGCACGGAGAGGGCGAAAACCGCCGAGCAAATCAAGGCGAAGTTTGCCGATTTGGGACGCGCTTTGGACTCAAAGGATGTTGCCGGGGTAAAAGAAGCTGGTGAGGGTTTACAGGCTATTGGTAAACAAATCCCAAAAGAGCAGGGCGGAGAAGTTATTGCCCGACAAGGCAAGCAGATAGCGGGCAGAGCCGCTGAGATAGTCAAGATAGCAGAAAAGAGATTGACGGTTAAACAACAAGCGGACTTAACCGAGCGTTTAGGAAATAATACCGACTTCATTGAGAGTCCGGGCCAGAAAGTAGTTGCGGAGTACCAGAGACTTGAATCCGATATAGCAAAGACACGTAAACAGGTACGGGATAATGAGAGCTTCCTAACCAATACGGAGGTAAGAGGTACAGAACCAAGAGCCACAAAATCCAATCTCTCCAAAGCGGAAATAGAAGCTGAGAAGGTCAGGCTTACCAAACAGATTAACCAAGACACTAACGATTTAAACAGGATGAGAAATCAGGGTGGGGAGCCGCTTGGAATACAACGCTTGTATAAAAGGATTAGCGAAGCCCAAGCGGATTTATCAGACCTTAACGTACAATTAGAGGTGTCTAATACAGGGAGATTGCGTCAACACGCTCGGGATGAAATAAAAAGTCTCAACAAAAAACTAGCTGAGTTATCCAGAAAACGAAATGAATTGTTGGCATCTGATGAGGCTACTGAACTATGGGGTACAAAGATAACTGGACAGGAGCCACGGGAGCCTCTTGAAAGAGGCGGCGGGGGGCCGGAAAAGGGCAGCAGAGTAGGCACTATCGAAAAGGTAGAGAAGAAAGTTGAAGTTAAGCCCAAAACAGACGTTAAAGAGAAAATAAAACAGGTTGAACCTGATACTGAGAAGCTGAAGAAGGCCAAGGAGAAAGTTGAGCAGGAGAGGAAGGTCAGCGAGAAAACAAAGCCTGCTGAGAAGCAAAAAACAAAAACTGCTACACATGATAGTGAAATAGTCACGGTTCCCCAACAGATAGATACGGGTCGCTGGGCTATAGTGTGGGATGATACAGGGTTGGGATGGCGATGGGTGGTGGCAGAGCCGTTAAAGAAAGGATTTATCACCGAGTGGGTAGACCCTAAAACAGGCAAGAGTTATAGTGCAGGTTCACGTTCTGCGTCTAATGACGCTGTTCAGAAACGCTTTGAGGAACTACTGAGCACCATGACCAGAGAGGCCGCATTGAAAAAACTAGCTGAAGAATACCCTGATGCGAGCAACTACCCTCTGATGGTTCCCTATATTTCTCCCTCCAGTGTTGTATCGGCGAGAAGCGCGCAGGTATCTCAAACCAAGCGGGCAACTGAAGCAAGAACGAAAACAGATACCAAAACTGATGTGCGCGAGAGTGTGTTGCCGAGAACGGAAATAGCTCGTCCCTACCCGCAACCTGTTCCCAAGCCGAAACCTAGACCTGTACCCGAAACGGAAAAGATAAAAATAAAAGAGAAAACCAAAAGGAAAATTAGAACCGGAGTACCCCTCGTGGACAATACTCAGGGGAGTGTTTTCCAAACTGTCCCCAATGGCTCAATCACATGGAAGCAGGGTACACCCAGAGGCGGTGGGGTCTGGAAGTACATTCCTCCCCCGTGGAACCAGAAGAAGCCCCTTACACTGCGCAGACCGCCTCGCGGGGCCGTCAGAACCAATCTGAGCACACCTGAGGAGACGATACAGGTTATTGGCCGAAGCAAGGTACGTGTCCCCAAGACTGCATCCATCGACCTTGGCGTTACCGACATCATCATATCCAACTACGGCAGGAAGATAGATTTCAAAGGCCGTGGTCAGGATACGGACGTGGGTAAAGAGATACCAAGCAACACAAAGGGCATGAGCGTCCCCGCCGAGGAGGATGTGACCGGAGTAGCATACGTCCCCAAGTCCAAGAGAGTACGGTACTCCGTGGCCCCCAAAAACAAAAAGAAGTCTGGCAAGTCAAGCTACTTGATGCCCGGAGTCACCGGGATGAACGATGACGCTATCCGCGATATCACGGGTATTTGATTCATACTCTGCCCCATTGTCTACCAGTCAAGTTGACAAACAGACTACGGCATGGTAGGGTAGGATATAAGGATGGTGAGCGGTGAACACAAAACCTAACTGTCCCGATTGTCGCTCTGCCCGCATCATCAAAAACGGCACAGTCGGGGCGTGGCGCAAGCACAAAAAGTATCGAGTCCAGATGTTCCGATGTAATAATTGCGGGAGGCAGTTTCGTGAGAAGCGCAAAGATTCCTGTTAGAGCTGTCTCGCTAATCGTCCTCGTCCTGATGTTGCTGATTATCGCGCCGTCAGTCTTGGCGTACACCTATTATGCTACTTTTGCAGTGTCTAACAACAGTACGACCAGCTATACCAGCCTGCCCGTCCAGAGGGATGTAAATAACTTGCTACTCGTAACGCAGGGATTTATGAGCAGCAGCGGACTGGACTCCAGAGTCGAGACCGCTGGTGGCATAGCTGTACCCCACATGGTAGCGGACAACCGGACATTCGCGGTAGCTGACTCGTCAGCGCACTCCAACAACAACCTGTACTACACCACTGGCAGTACCCCGTTAAGTTCGTTCTACATCATACCGGGGTACGGTGGATATTTTAGTGTGGCTGACACCGTGCCGGAATTGACCAATAACGGGACTATCTCTTTATCGGTCTATACTCCTGTAGGAACCTCTTGTAATTTAGCGGATAAACCAGGTGCGTTTAGAATATTTACAGACACGGCTTCAAACAACGTAACATTTAGAATTTTTGGCTCTACATCGTATACGGCAAATATAACACCGAACGGGACAGGAGATTACACTAATATTAGTACATCAACATCAGGGGTACATTGGCAAGATGTGGACGACCCTGTTAGCACACCTGATGATGGAACAACTATAATTAATACACTTTCTGCAACCGAAGAAAAAGACGTTTATAATTTAGCATCACCATCTTTTTTGGGGTCAAGTGTCAATATTACATCTGTATCTGTGTTCTTTAGACATCTTGACCCAAGTGCCGGAGTTCATCCTGGCTGGGTTAGACCTATTCTCAGACTCGGAACAAGTGAGACGTTGGGAGCAACACAAGCTAGTCCTGCTGCATATACTACTTATAGCCAAACATTAGCCAAGCCAGGAGGAGGAGAATGGGTTGCTTCAGATATTGAATCACTGCAAGCAGGAGTAGGAATCCAAGGCGATGGAGTTGGTTACATTCGTTGTACTCAAGTATATGTGCAGATAAATTATACTATCAATTTAGATGTAACTCTTGCCGCCACTTATGCACTTCATAGTGTAATTGCCAGTTTAGACGGGACAAATAGCAAATTGACTATTGACGGAACCACGGCGAGTGTCGCTTTGGGAGGATATTCAGTTACAGATTACAGTAGCAGTTACACCTTTTGTGCCCCTTATTATAACTCAGCGAACATTACTAAAGGGGGAAATTTAGTAGCAAGTTACCAACCAAACGCTATCATCCTCGGTACTAACTTGCCTGACAGGACAGGAAACTCCCACAACGGCACTTTCGTCTGGGGGGCTAACCCGTCCGGCGTATCCGTGAACTTGGGAAGCCTTGTCAGTTCATCACAGCCTGTTCCCGGAGGGTCGTCTGGGACAACGGACACTCCCGATATTGTCTCTCCAGCACAGCCAAGCAGTTCATGGTTTGGCGCTCCTGACCTGACATCCTTGGCAGCTAGTCCCCTGTACTTCTTGGTCGGCCCGTTCGCTACCCTGTCAGGGTTTACTGAAACCCAAGTATGGCGGTTCTACGGAGCGATGCTTGTACTTCTCCTTGCAGGAGCGGGGTTCCTGATATCCCGAGGACACATGGTGTTTACTGGAGCAGGACAACTGATGGGGTTTTTGGTATGCTGGCAGTATTATAATATATTTCCGTTCTGGACTATCATCCTGTCAGTCATATTCTTTTTTACTACCCTAGTCATGGAGAGGTCGCCAACAGTATGATTAAAAAAGTGTTAAGAGTTCTGGCATCGCTGGGAGTGTGCTTACTACTGGTGTCGCCTACTCTCGTGCAAGTGCCCTGTGCTGGTGCTGCTGACCAGCCGACCAGCGTCCAAGTGCTATCGGTATTTGCTTACCAGCATCTTCTGGAGCCGAACGACCAAGGATACCTCGCACACTGTGAAATAGACTATCCGACGACACCGAGCGAGTTGTCTACGGATACTTACATAGTATCACTAATTGACACGGACAACACTACGGTACTTCAGACAGTTGCTCCCTACGCTTTTGTGGATAACGGGTATGGACAATTTCTGGTGTGGATGTACTTTTCGGCATCCTCTGCACCCACATGGAATCAAGCCTATACTGTCCGGTTGGAAGGAAACCCTACCCTGACATGGACGCCTACGACCACGCCCCCTACTACATCAGCAGGAGTGAGTTACTGGTCAACTTCAACAAGCATATCAAGTACCAACGGAGAGTTAGCTGCCCGTCTTCTGTATATAGGAGCACAACTAGGTAAGCTGGCAGAGTGGTCGTTGACGATGACCGAGCAGGTAGTAGGTGGTGGGACAGTATTCACCGCTACCGGGGAAAGCTATATTGTAAACGTTATTCCGAATGTGCATCTTATGGCACCGACAGCGTTCTCGTCAGGAACAATCTCCCCGCTATGGGAGTCGATGAGCAGCAACACAACTTATGCCGACAATGTGACAGACGTACTGGGAACTCCGCTGGACATGACCGACCTGGCGGCAGCAACAGGGACAACCCGAAGTATGATATCCACGATAGGGTGGATAGTCGGTATGGGACTGCTTTTATTCTATGTGGTCAGAATCGTCGGGGGCAAGATTGCCCTCCCTATAGCCAGTACTCTAATAATTATCGGTGCGGCACTGCGAATGATACCGCTGGGGCTAGCCGTTGGCATGGGAGTAATCTGTATAATCCTGACGGGGTTCATGTTATTCTATAAGCCGAGTAACGCATGATGAGGGGTACGTATGGCTAAACTGGCGACGTTTTTTATCTTTTGCTTCATAGGCATTTGCATACTCAGCAGCATTATGGCTGGGGGCGGAGGCGTGGCGTCCACATCCCTCACAGCCAACATCACAGCCACATCGGACAGCATCCCTGTAAAGAGCACCGTAGGTTTTCTGAGTATGGGGGAAATAGTTATCGGGGACGAGCGGATAGCCTACTCCAGCACGGATGCTACCCACTTTAAGGATACTATCGTTGCCCCGATGGTTCGTGGGTCTAACAACACAGCTTCAGTAGCCCATAGCACCAACGCTACAGTTTATACTGTAGAAGCAAGCAAGGTAAACGCCTCGATGAACTACAGCATAGCCTCAATATCAGCATCGTCAGGGTTGTGGATTATGGTCACGCTGCCGCTGGCGTTGATACGTATGTTCGGTCAATTTGTGTCTTTGCCGATATCGTTTCTGGGAACAGATTTACAAATACTGACTTGGGTATGGGCGGCGCTGGGAATCGGTGCGATTATATCCTTTAGTCTGGCGTTGTCCAGTAGCAGGATGGTCTAAGTGAGCCACACACAGGCAGCCGTGCGGTGGTCGGTTCGTCAAAAGGAGGACGACGATGAAGATTAAAACTTGGAAAGATGTAGGGTTATACTATCTCAGACTTCTATCAGTTGCATTTATAGTAGCCACTAGCCTTGTTTCATTAGGGGTTAATATAACATGGCAAGAAAATGAACACGGTATATCTTGGCCTGTAATTAGCCTGCAACTCAACAAGGTCTATGCAGATGATTATATTTATGTAGGCCCAGCCGCCAGTGTAAGAGCAAGCTCCCGCGATATTGGGACCTATACCATGCTCAGTCTTGATAATCCATGTACTGCAAATGGTACTATAACATCTGTAAACATTGTTGCAGTAGGAGCTTGTACGGATGTTATTATTGGAATGTGTTACAATACTTCTTCTACCAATTATACTACTCGTAGCATACAAAATATCGGTAATCTAGTTAATGGTCTTAATTCTAATATACCTGTAAGTCTTGAGGCTAAAGCTGGTGATGTAATTATGATTCATGGCACAACAGGTGCTATTAGTCGTGATACCTCTGGCGGTTCAGGCATTATGAGTTATACCGGAAATGGTGCAGTTGAAGGACTAAATATAGCCTACAGCTTGGTTGCTGGACAAATAATGAGCATTAACGGTACAGGTACAGGAGAGGGAGCCGTATTTATACCTACTATCGTTACAAATAATGTTACTAATATACATACAACCAACGCAACTCTTAATGCCGAAATAACCTACACAGGAGAAGAAACTCCAAATGCAGAGTTCCACTGGGATACTATAGACCACGGCCAATCAGATAATTGGACTAACAATATAGATATGGGGTTGCAATCCAGTAGTTTCAATGTTACTTTGATGGGATTGACAAATGGAGTAACCTATTTTGTAAATTCTAGTGCTGTCAATGCAGCCGGTGAAGGCTGGGGTACTTCTGTCAATTTCACTGCCGGACAAACTCATTATTTTGTTAATTATCTTGCAGTAGACGCTAGTAATGAAGATGCCTATGAGTTAGAGGGTACTGGTGAAATCTCGGGTAATATAACCCAAATATACGAGGATATTATATCAAGTGCTAGTGTGGGGCAACGTGAATGGGGAGGAATATATTGGGATGTGAATATCCCTCATAGTGCGAATATAGTAGAATGTAAGATAAATTTACACGCCTACTCAGGTGCGGAAGACGATGCAAATATAGGAATTTATCTCCAGAATAGTGTTGCACCTTCCCCATTTACAAATGATGCTTTTAATATCACCTCTAGGGGAAGAACTACTGATAATGTATCATGGATTGCTGACGGAGTTTCGCCAGATAATGGTCGGCATGAAACTCCAGGCCTTAGTTCTTTACTACAAAGCGTGGTGGATACAGGCAACATAACCTCCTTAGTTGCAATTTTTAGACCTAACTGCGACCAATTAAAAGCCTTTACATTTTTAACATGGGATTACAGTGACCATAGCTCTGCTCCACAACTCTATATAGAGTATATAGTCACGGAGGAATATGAGGCCCCCGAAGTTTACAGCTTTCATATAGACTCTACTAACCTGGAAGAATTAAAATCCCTTAAGACCGAATCCACCCATAGTGCACTTTGGGCTACATTGGCAGCTTGGGGTGGGCTCCATTACAATGATATTCCGCCTACACAATCGGCTGTGAGTGCTGACTTTAAAGTCAATGCTGAGGACATATATGAGCATATAGAGAAGTATATTTTCCTTTATCTTATGACCGATAACACCTCTTATGCGGATGCCGCTGTCACATGGATGATGAATGTAACGGATAACTGGACTGGCTGGTTTCCTAGTGACGAGGCTGACCCACAACACTTTCGTTCATTGGCAGCTGGACTCTCAGACGGATACCTCTGCTTTGGTGATTACATGGGTTCGGATAACAAGACTAAATTGTTTAATAACTTGGCAACTTATTCATATCCAACGTATGTAGAGTACAATGGAGACGGGCCGCCGATAACGTGGCCCTCAAAAGCGTCTGCTATCGTTGAGGTTCTGGGCTCAGTATCTTTAGCTCTTGGCTCTGATTCGGAGAATAGTACAGATTACCTGACGCTGGCTCTCCAGTGTGTGGATGAATGTATAACATATGGTGGTGGTAATGATGGGGGATGGACAGAAGGCCCTTCTTACGGCATCATATCTGGCGTCTTTACCAGGTTGTTTGTGTTCCTTGATGCTCTTGAGAGAGTAAATGGAATCAATATGTTTGACGACTATGAAGGATTTTTGTCTAATCTTCCTTATTACTTTTTGTATCTCACACAAGCGAATGACCATGACCTAGGCAGAGTTCCAATCCAGATAGAGGATACTTCAGGTCATCAGACTCTCTTTAATCAGTTTGATACTGCTCTAGACTGGTTGTATAAGTCAGCCGGTCAATATACTAATAATAATACTCAATACATGGCAGAACAGTGGGCTTCCAATAACACTACCCTTGATTATATATGGAAGTCTCCCACTGTAACAGCTAACTCTACTACTAATCTTCCACTGTATAAGGTGTTTGATAGTATTGGATATGCAGTATTTAAGGCAGGTTGGGGTGATGATGACACTACCATAGTTTTCAAGTCTGGACATTCCAGTGGGCATGCTCAATCCAACCAAGGAACCTACATGGTGTACCAATATGGCAGGCCGCTTACCTCTGGAAACGGCTACGCAGTTTCTTATTGGGAGTTTGACGCCTTGCCATTCAATAACTGCATTTCCACAGGATACGTGCTGGGGAATGATGGGAGACTATACGGGAATGGTCAAGCTACTGAAGAAAGGAGTGACCTCGTAGATTCAGGCGGAGCAGCTTCTGTACCATGGGGTGTAGGTGGAAATATAACAAGTGCCAATTTCACCACTGTCTATTACCATATAGAAGGTGACCAGTCAGACGTTTACACTGGCGAATCCGTTGCAGAGTCAGTGTTTCTTGACTGGCCGGCTTACACAAGTGGGAATCTCACTACATGGTTAAGGCATTTAGTATACCTACCTGGCATTGATACCCTAGTAGTATTCGACTATGTTGTTTCTCCTTATGAACAACAGGTAAACTGGATGTTCAGTAATCGTGATGTCTATAATGAGGATGGAACGGATAATCCACAATATCTTGAGTGGAATAGCAATCTCCTCACATCTATCCTCGATGGCGATGCTAATGTACCCATTGAGCGGCGTATGGAAATAAAGATGTTAGAGCCTGAATCCTTTAATACCTACTCAGACAACACTACTCCAGCCAACAACAATCAAGAGTTTAGGCGCACACTGGTTTACCCCACTGACAACGCTACGACGCAGAATTTCTTGGCTGTGGAATCTATGAATGACAGCCTGTCTACAGGAAGTGTCAATGCCACTAGGATTAGCCAAGACAACCTGATAGGCACGAAGATAAATGATGCCAGTTATACATGGCTGGTGCTTTTCTCCACTGATAATGCCTCAGTAAGTGAGTGGTTAGACTTGGGTGGCTCTTACGTAGCTGCTGATGGCGAATTATACTCATTCAGCGATAACACTATCTTGATTAGTTTCAGCAGCGGATTTGAGGTCATTAAACTGGCTTCTAGTGAGAGCATAGTACCCCCAACAGTAACTACCTTAACCGCAACGGATATAGACTATGACTATGCTAATATTGGGGGAACTCTCGATGCCACTGGTGGAGAAGATGCTATCGAACTGGGCTTGGAGTGGGGATTAGTTTCAGGAGTCTATACCGATAACTTCACAGCTTTTGCCCCCCCGTTTAATGAAGGAACCTACGTAACCGCTATATACCCCTCGCCCGCTGGGACTACTTGGTATTACAGGTTCTTCGCAAGGAACACGGCAGGTAGGACTAACGGAACCGAGTTGAGTTTTGCTACTTTGAGCTATACCGCTCCCAGCGTGACCACGGGTGTTGCAAGCCTAGTTGAGGAGACAACCGCAACCCTGAGCGGCGAAGTAACGGATATTGGCGGGGACAATGTAACTAGAGGTTTCGCTTGGGGGCTTATCACCAGTCCATTCTCTGATAACTGGTCTGAGGGAACTTACGGAACCGGAGCTTTTAACCATCCCATAACAGGTTTGTCCAAAGGACGTAAATACGTAGTTCATGCCACAGCTAACAATACAGCGGGTAGCGATAATGGGACAGACGCGAATTTTATGACCAAGCCTGACCCGGCATCAGCGTTCGCAGCTACCAGTTATAATACTACTTGGGCACTTCTGGGCTGGACGAACGGAGACGGTATGGACTTGGTATCCGTGAGGGTCTTAGCTGGAGCGACTGCCCCCAGCGGCAATACTACAGGAACCCAAGTTTACTGGGGCAACGGAACCTCGGTAAATGCTACCGGACTATCTGAGGGTACTCAGTACACGTTCAGGATATTTACTTACGCATTGGAAGACGGTACGTGGTCGGTTGCCGATAGTAGCGTTACCCTGACTGTGACGACAAGCGGTGCTGCCCCGACAACTCCAGCTACATCTACTGATATAGGAACATGGTTGCTCAAGAACCTTATATCGCTGGCGGCAGCACTCGGGGCTGTAATATTTGTCCTGTACAATATAAGGACGCCGTCATCGTGGATAGTAGCAATTATCGCCACGATAGCAGTATTCTTAATAGTGAACGCGTTACTTTAGAAGGAGTAGGTTATGGTGAGAGAGAACGAAGACGAAATAGACGACCAAGACGAAGAGGAAGATGCCGAGGGGGAAAGTAGCAATCCACAACCGAGTCGGTTATCCCGCATCTTGAAACTATCACCCGCCCCGACTCCAGCTAGAGTTGACCAGGATGGAGAAGATGAGGACGATACGGAGCAGGAGACATCTCCGACCCCCAAGCCTGATGCTATTGAGGACTTCGTGAACCCCAACGATGAAGAGAAAGAGTACCTGTTCGGCACAGAGCATCCTCTGATTGATAACGAGTCCGACATGGGAGGGGTTATAGATATGTCCTCAGGTGACAAGGAGTTCCTGTACGGAACTGGCAAGAAGGTCAAGTACAGCGTGGAGGGCAAGAGAAGCAAAAAAGGAAAGAGAAATACGGGAGAGCCGAGCGATGAGTTTCTGTTTGGCACGAAAGGAGCGCTATGATGGAATTGACAAGGCAGATTAAAAACGTCATCGGGGTTGACCTGTTCAAGTCGCGTATTGAACAGAAGTATGGTAGTCCGATCATCGGGCACCATCAGGAGCAAGGTATCGGAGTCTACGAACTTGCCAACGGAGATGAGGTCAAGTACTGGGATGAGATGAAGCTCATCGGTAACTCGTTTGGCAGGAGAGGCAAGGATAACAAGATACCTGCCCATTTCACCAATACCAAGTACTCCGAGTGGGGGTACAAGAGGAAAGGTAGTTCGGAGTTCGTCACCAACTACCCTATCTCTTTTGAAGCGGGTACTTTGGCATACGCCCGCAGGATAGGTCTATCCGAAGCTCAAATCAAGCAAGCAGAAAAAGAGGGCGTTGGTAATGAGTTGGATACGTTCGCTAGGTTAGACGCATGGAAGTCTCAAGTAGCGAGTAATCCTTCTCACAAGACGACCTACTCCGTATCATGTCGGGGGGACAAGAAACGCAAGTCCAGTCCCAGTAGTAGCTTAGGAACCACAAGGAGGTAACATTATGAGCTTACAAACGATTTTAACAGGTATCCAGCAACGCCATGCCAAGCACGTCAAGGAAGCTGAGAAGAAAGCCCGCGCCAAACTCGCCAAGGCCAAGACAGAAACGGAGCGGTACAAAATCAAGAGGCAACTGGAGACCGAGAAGTTGCAGGCAAAGACAGACTTGCTCCGCGCCCGAGCAGGCGCGAAGAGAGCACAGGCGGAGTACCAGAGTGCCAAGCGACAGGTAAGCGGCCCCAGTTTCGGAGAGCGCATGGCTGGGGGAATAGCCAGTCTGCGGAGGAGTGTCGGTAACGTACCCGCTCAAAGGTCTACATCGAGAAGACCCGCTAAGAAGATCAGCGAGCAGAAAGACATTGACCGGATGCTGTGGGGATAGAATTTTAGACCGTCTGTTCTAAAAACCCCTTGACAAACAGACATGGTAGTGGTATTTTGTTTGTAGATGAATATTCTCGGTCAACGTGAATACTACTGGATAGTCTCATCCTACGGCGGGAAACTCGTAGTTATCGGCCCGAAGAACACGAGCGAGGAGGCCAGCGAGTTTGCCTATCAGAAGCTCGACTCGGCCTTTGAGATTGTACCACTGAAAACTCGTGACCGTGCTCGCGCGACTTCCCAAATCAAAGCTATGAAACTGGACTCCACAGGTAATTTAGGGGAGTCCATACAGAGAGCCAAGCACCAGATATAGGCAATCTTGCCTGAAGGAGGAAAATGTCTGGAATAATTTATGCACTGGATATCTTTATTGCTATTGCCTTCTTCTCCGTCCTCGCCCTCGTCATACAAAAGAAATTCAGGGACGACCTCAAACCCAGTAAAAAGCACCCTCAAGGTCAGCTTATCGCTGAGTTCTGGGAAGAGCATGGTGGAAGACAGCACTTTCTGGTTGAGATTCAAACTAACGGACACGAGATAAAGTCACCGTTCAAGAATGAGAACCCCCGCTATTTCTTTACCCAATCTTCCGTACACACTACCAGATATCCACAGTGGATGCCGTTCTCACAGTTGCAGACGGACGCCAAGATAGTATCCTGGGTACGAAATAACCCGGAGCCGATAGACCCGAAACGGTACGCCGAGGGAAAACACATTCCAGAGATGACCGCGCAAGGCTTCGGGCTGGTGTCTGATACCGACGACCTTGTAGGCGCTGAGGCCGTCAATGAAGAGATGCGGAAGCGTGAAGAGGAACTGATGAAAGCCAACGCCAACAGGTTGGATAAGAGAATAATCTATATCCTGCTCGGGCTAGCCTGTGCTGGTGCTGTTATAGCCGCAATATTCGCCTTCAGAGTGTATGATATAGTCCAGCCACTAATGACCTCGGGGGTGCAGTAAGATGACGTTCAAGAAAAAAGTAGATGAGAAACCAAAGACGACACCGAAGATAGCACCGAAGGTAACGACTCCACCCAAAGCGTCATCGGCGGAGCCTCGTAATCTCGCTCGCGAAGAAAAGCAGAAGCCGAAGCACGACCCTGCCAACGATGACAGAGATGAACTGAAGCGTCACCCATCTTACAGTGACGAGGCGATGCTCAGGCTTACCAACGTCATTTTTGACCCAATGGTAGCTGAACTATGCAGAGAAGCCAACATAAAAGACGAGGCGCAGTTGCTCAGTTTTACCAAGATTAACAGCAGCCGAGAGGCTATTTACTGGGCCAACCAGATTGCCAAGGAAGCATACATCAACAGGTATAAGCCGGGAGGCAAGACCACGCACACCGACGGTACTCCCCTCTGGCCGATACGTAAGGTACGCCGTGTCGCTTTCCTGCTCCTGAGACGCAGTATGCCGGGTACGGTAGGCGGTGCGTTTGCACTGGGTGTGGGTCTAGCCCAAGAGCAACAGATTACTAAATCTGAGGAGGGCGGGGAGGAAGATAGTTGGTGACGGCGGAACGGGAGCGACTGGACACCATCCGGGGCGAACCCCTGATATACGCTGACGGACTGTACAGTGTAGAACTAAACGAGGGGTTGCAGGAGTGGGAAGTCGAAGACGCCTTGAGGATTATACGCATGATAAAGGGCAACGGCCCGTTCCTCGGAGTGGCCGGGACGATGCTGGTATCGGGAGACCCCAGACAGGGCAAGGGTATCTTCGGTAACGTACTCGCTTGGAAGGTCAAGAGGTACTTTAAGTTCAAGAAGGTACTGAGAGACGACCATCCTACCGCTTTGTTCGGAGACTATGTGTTCTTTAACGAGGAGACCTTGATTGCCGATGTCGCCAATATGTCCGATGTGGCCGAAGAGGACATCCCCAAAGAGGCCAAGAAGTCCAAGGACAAGACCAAACTGGTGGATAGCATGAGCAAGTGGGTAGCCGGACAGGGGTCGGTGATAATGCAGAACTCGGTGATGCTGAAAGACGAGTTCTGGAAAGACATGAATAAAAGACGGCCTATGACCCCCATGAATCTGATGTTTAGTGGGCTGCTGAAGACGGCCTACCATATTGATTTGCTGACGATAGGGATTGTCCAGACTCCCAGTGATCTGGACAGGTTCACCTGCCTGCCGTGGGTCACGATGCACGCTAAATGCGTCTGGTGTTCTTCGCTGCCGGATACCACCGAGGTCACGTTCTATCATGTGAAGTGGAGTCCGGTCAAGCAGAAATTGATACCGATACCCCCCACGGACAAGAAGCCGATACGGATATTCCTGAATGGAGGGCTGCCGAGGGCTGAACTGGGAGGCGCAAGGTACTATGACATATTCAAGTCGCGGAGTGCCCCTAACCTGAAGGCTCTAGGGTCAAAGACGGATTTCAAAGATTTCAGGAGAGAACGATATGGACAGTAGCATACCTGTTATAGCTATACTTTTGCTGGCTACCATCTTGCTGGTGATTGTCTTCAAGATAAAGAAGATGATGCACCCGGCAAAGACTAAAAAACCTGTACGCAAGGTCAGGGTGACACCGGGGCCAATACCAGACAAGATGATTGACGACCCTATAATCTGTACCTTGTGCCCTTACGAGGAAGATGAGAACGGGGAACCGATACCCACCGTCAGGCTTCCTGACTGGGAGGGGTACGCACAGCACATACTGGAGCGTCACTCGGATGATACGGTCAGGGTAGCTTGGGCAACGGACGCCCTGAATGACAAGAAGCGAGCAGAAGAGGCTAAGGTGGAAGCAGAGAGGCTGAATAAGGAACGTCTGGCTTTAGAGGCCAAGGCGCGAATCAATAGAGCGCAAGGAGCCAGCAATCGTCCTACGCAAAAAGTCGTTCGTACCAAGGATGGAAAGTTCGCGCCTCCTATCCCTACGGTATCGGTTGCGGCTGCCGTGACCGCACCCCCTGCTGTACCGAGTACCGCGCCAGCGGTCATCAAGCAGAAGATGACTCTGGGTAGATGGCTCAAGAAGATATTTATTGACCCGATTTAAGGAGGGTATAATGGGAATGTTAGACGGAATACTGGGTAAAAAGCAAAAGGTATCAAGCAGCTCTGTCCTTGTCCTGACACCACTGGGCAAGACGAAGGCAGAAAAGTTCGACCTGCCGGGGTCGAAGTGGAAGATACTCAACACGCTGAACGAAAACGGCCCTAGCACCATATCGGAGCTGGCAAGCGAGACTGGTATGGACGAGCAGAAAGTCAGAGCTATAGCCAAAGGGTTAGCGAGTACCGGGTACATCCGGCAAGGGTCATCGGAAGTGTAGAAAATGAAAAAGACCGCTGTCCTGTCATTGCTGCTCCTCTTGATAGCGTCTGTGGGAAGTTGTGCCTACGAGCCTCTGGATGAGCATATCTATCTCCAAGGCATCACCTACACAGGGGACTACTACGAGGAGCTGTGCGTTCCGGCCAACGCGATGGCCACCCTAACCGGAGAGGAACCTACCGAGAGCAACTGCCAATCCGGATTCGTCTACCTGCTGGCAGATTACGCAGATGTGGGCGACGAACCGTATGTCCATTTTACCTTCCAGTTGCCCCACTCGTACAAAGAAGGTACGAACATAGTCCCCAACGTGCGCTTCATCTTTAATTCCGACCAAGTTAATACGGTGGTCAGGTGGAGAATGTCCTACTCGTGGGCTAACATCGGAGACCCGTTCAACGTATCCACTAACACTTGGGCAAATTCTACACCGTCGAACAACGACGGTCTGAATCAGCAGATAACGGAGTTCGCCCCCTGGAGCGGGACAGGCAAGGAAATCGGGAGCACCGTTATGTGCTACCTGCAACGCAACTCCAGCTCGGTCTCGGATAACTATACCGACACGGTTATTCTGGTATCCGCAGGCATCCTGTACCAAGTAGACTCGCCCGGTTCAACAGGTAAATGGATTAAGTAAGGAGGAACGGCTATGCTACTCGTAACTCTATTAATATGCTCTATCGCCCTGACCGCTATAGCTTTCTCACTCAAGAAGGCTGCGCTAGCGTTCATGGCAGCGATATTGTGGATAGTGTTCGCCGTAGATGCGTACTCCATATCCGTGACCCCCGACACCGGAGTATGGGATATGTACTTCGCGTTAGTGTGGCTAGGAGTTGCCGGAATACTACTTTGTGTTCTGGAGCCTGCTATAATGCGCCAGAAGAAAGAGGACGCCAAAGAGGATGTGTTCGTAGACGACATTGACAAGTATCAAGAAGAGATGGACGCCTACCAGAAACAGACCCGGATTCCAAGGTTAAGGAGGAAATAGATGCCAAGATGGACGATTACGGTGGCTCAAAGGTTTGAGGAGTCCTTGCTCAATAAGGGGTTCCTGCGACTTCAATATGACGGTAGCAAGCCCGACCCCAACGGCCAACTGGACAACCCCTCTCTGACGTTCTATACCAAGACATATCAAGTAGTACTGGATAAGCAGCCCGTGAACATGAGAGTACGGTTCACATACAACCTGCGTGACGGATGGGCCGACTTTGACTTCCTGTACGGAGCTGGAAATAAGAGGGTGCCGCAGGGGGACGTGGACAGGATGCTGGTGCAGGCGTCCACGGAAGCTAACGAGGAGAAAACTAGAGATGTTAAGGTTAAGGAGGTCAAGGTAAATGGGTCTATTCCGCAAGGTTAAAAACAAAATAGACGAGACGGCCATCAAGCAAACCGTATCGCACAATGCGAGAGTTATGGGACTGCTGGATACCGTCATAGATAAAAAGATAGCCAGCTTCACCAAAAAGGGCGTCCCGTTGACCGTAGAGCGTCTCATGGAGGGTTCAGGGATGCTGGTAAAGATGGTAGGGATACCGGAGCAGGAGATACGGGGGAGGATTGAGGAGAAACTGAAGGAGCTAGAATGACACAAATTCCAAGTGTGCAACCAAGCAAAGAACTTTCAGATGAACTTCGGGAGAAGATGCGTTTCAGGCGATGGGATACTGCTACTAAGCTAACTCTTGCTGTATTCAGAGAGGGCTACAGTGATGATTTGATTGACGAGAGAATACTCGTACTTGGCACGTTCAAATACTTCCTGAAAGCTCTACGGAGTACAAAGATATAGATGTCTCCCAAAACCGAACGCCGGATAACCCTGCTAGCTGTCCTTCTCTGCTCGTTCACCTACTTTTTCTTCCTTTGTGCTAAAGAGTATACGTGGTTGTTCGCCTCGGGGGACTCCGGCGACTGGATGGCCGCCGCAACTTGGTGGATAGTTCCCCAACCCTATGGTAGCCCTCTGTTCATATCGCTAGGGCACTTGGTGTCCCTGCTTCCCGGCAGTCTACCCCTCAACATGACCGTTCTGCTGTCCGTGATACCATCCTCCATAACCGTGACACTGGTGTTCGCCATAGTTAGACAAATGACAGGTAAAGTCCAATTCTCGGTCACTTCGGCAGTTGTCCTTGCGGGGTCGGCGGTGTTCCTCAGCCAGTCTACTGTTCTGGAAGAATATGCACTGGCGACGATGTTCCTGACGCTGGGGATATTCTTTTACGCGCAAGGTCGCAGGAAATTGACGGCGCTGGCTCTGGGTCTAGGAACTGCGGTGCACATTTTCATTCTACCCGTCACCGTGATGTGGCTCGTACTTCACACCAAGACTTGGAGGGTCTGGGCGGCACCCGGAATTATCTACCTCGTCAGTGGGGTATTGCCCTACACGCTCATCCTATGGCTTATGGCCTACGGTTATCCCCCGCTGGTCGCCGGAGGAGGGCTATCGCTCGGAGCCATCAATGACTACCTCGGCAGTACCGCTGTCATGGGTTCGCTGTCCGTTACCGAAGCCCCTCTGCGACTACTCTACGTGGTCATGTTCCTGTTGGTATCCTTCGGGCTTGCCGTATGGCCCGCCGCAAAGGCTATACCATCTGAGTCTAAAAACTACCTCGGCAGGATGCTGATTGTTCTGGTTGGATTCTCGGTATGGTACTACCTTACCAGCATCGACCCGACAACGTGGACTTTCCTGATGTGGGGTTCCCCAGCAGTGGCGATTTTAGCAGGGTTAGGGCTACCGAAAATTGGTATTCCCTTACTACGTAAGGGAATACTCGCCGGAGCAATATGCTTACTAATCGTAAACGGTGTATTTTTGAACGCAGAATTACTGACAAAGCAAAATCCGGTGGCGGAGAGTTTATACCAGAGCATCTGGCAGTTGCCGGACGACGTGGTACTGGTCATGGACAGAGGCGGGCCGGAGGGACTGGGGATATTCTACGCCATGAGCCAAGGGAAGGAGATAACCCCGATATTCTACTATCGTCTCGGCCACCAAGGCAGTCCGCTGTACCTGAACTATCTGAGGTGGCTGGACGAGGAGTGCGATATCCAAGGCTACGATACCGTAGAGCAAATTGCAAACGCCATGGACAAGCACCTGACCGTGTACGCCCAGAGACCAGACGAGACGATGCCAATACAGTTGGATTGGAAACCGAAACTGGTCACTGAGGACACAGGCAATCCGTGGTTCGTGGAGGTGACTGGTGTTGCGAGATAAGGTACTACGCTGGAAGCACTGGGAAACTGTACTCCCGATACTGCTCATCCTCGGGATAGCCGTGTCATATTACCCTGTCCGTGAAACCATGATACTCCAGAGGTCGTGGTACGTCGCCACCCAGACCAACGTAACACTCAACTTTATCCTGTTCTTTTTCTTTTACGGTGTGATTTGCGACAGGATGACCAAGAAGATGAGCAGGAAAAAGAGCTGGATTATATGGGCGGCAGGGATGGCTCTGCTGATGGTTTTCTTCAAGATAGTCGGGGGTTATCCGACCATATTCGGATAAAACCGACCCATGACAACTCACCAAACCCCCACCAGACGCACCCAGGTCGAAATCTACTGGCCTAAACCCCTCGGTGTGATAATCTGTCTAGGTCTGGCTCTTTTGACCACCTGGTCGCAGGACATCTACACCAACGACCTCATCTACCCACCATCCGTGGGGATAGTGCTAATCATTATCGGTTCGCTGTTGTACGTCTCGCTCATCTGGAGAGAGATACGGTTCGGGGATTGGAGGCTGTACGTTCCCCTGCTGGTAATAGCTGTGTCCATCGCCCTGTCAGGGATATTGAACGGGAGAGCCATATCGGACGCTACTGTGGCGCTGGGGATGGTCGCTTTATTCCTGTTCGCCCAGAGAGAAGCCAAGGCACTATCCAAGTTCTTCATGTGGTTCACGATAGCTAGCGCCGCAGGGGTCGTGGCGTTCCAAGTGGTTAATCCGGGGGTCAGGACGGGAGGTTATCTAGTTAGCGTCAACAACTACAACCTGATAATCGGGGTGCTGGTGCTGGGGACTTTATTGTCGCCGGAAAGACATCGGTGGTGGTTGTCGGCTGTATCCGGGGCAGGGATGCTTCTCACCGGGTCGGACGAAGGACTATTCGTGGGGGCTGTTCTGGTTGTCACTATGCTGGTCAAAAGAGACTGGGGCATGAAGATCTTGTTGCCAGTAACGGTTATCGGGATAGTCGCGGTCATATGCACCCTGACAGGAGTTACACAGAAGCTATACCAGACTACTGTGGAACGAGTGGATGCTGTCTCCGAAGCAGCGGGAAGTACAACCGACAGGAACAGCCAGTTATTAGTCGCTACCGGGTACAGGATAGGCGGTAACTGGAAGCTCGACCCACTAAGACCTTTCGGTTACGGTTACGATATGACTCCGCATAATAACGCTGTGCCTCACAACGTGGCGCTGGTGGTGATACAGCAGTCGGGAGTGTTAGCGGTGCTGGCGTGGGTTGCGGTTGTCGTGTACCTCGGGGCTGTCAGGAAGAAGTGGTACTTGGTGGTGGCAATGTTGGCTCTCGGGGTGTTTGACTGTTTCATCTGGACGCAGATGTTACCGTGGTGGATTGTTGCGGTTGGGGTGACTACAACACCAAGAACTAACTCCTAGTCTGACCCAGTTCGGTCGCTTTTCCTTTTCCTCCCTTTGCTGACTTGCGAGCACGAACCGCATATTTGACCTTGCCCCGAGTCGTATCCACACCACGCACGTCCATTGAACCAGGATTGCGCTTCCACGTTTTGATACGGGGGGAATCGGCATCAATGGTGTCGAGGTTGGATTGACGTTCATCGGAGATACGGGAGAGTTCGGAACGGGAGCCGTGAATGGCGTGAATGGATTGAAGGTCAGTATCTTTTTCCTTTTCCAGATAATCGTACTTGTTCTTGTCATATAACTCACGGGTCTTAGCCACGGGAACTTTCACAGAAATAACGGACGCCTCCAGTATCTTCTCAGGAACAATAGGGCAATACATCGGCATCAATAATGCCTTCAATTCGCCGTCTTTATCGTAAAAAGACAGGACACTGGAGTGAACAGATGTTTTCTCGCCCCCTCCCCAACTACCCGTAGTGATAGGGCTAAACTCCCCTGTCCTGATAGAACTAATGTTAGGGACACTCTTGTAGATAAACGCCAACTTGTCAACGTTAACCGCAATCCACTTGCCACTCGGGTGAAACAGCCAAGCTACTTGGTCTCCGGCATCGGTTATAGACGTTCCTACAGGCTCCCATCCCTCCATCTTGGGTTCTGGGACAAGATTTTCCCACTTCGGGAAATCTCCCTTGCGTTGCTCTTTGATGTATTTGTCTGCACCGTCTTTAGCTTCCTCATCACTTGACCCTCCCTTACGAAGCAAGTTGTAATGCCCCTTCCACAAATGAGATATATGCTTTTCCAGAACATCGTTCGCTACCTTCTTGTCCCGAACAAGCAGGAATCCGTCCGTGACGATACCGTTATCTGCTCCCTTGAACAGAAGGACAGGCCGGGACTCTAAATCGGACGGAACAAACCCCTTTGCCGGAACTCCCTCGGATAACAGAGAGTCCATACTCGTAACCACTTTGGCCTTGGTCTTCCCGAACCTCATCAACTCCCGACCTTCCAGCTTTTTGGGCTTCGGCAGAGATGAGTCCACCTTATTCAGAACGTAGGACTGCGCCCACCGCTTAGGGACATTCTTGACCAGCACTTTAACATCACTGTCATTCGCTCGTCTGAATCTCCCTATTCTCCCTGTCGTTTCATCATACTGGACGACCCTGAAGGTGTCCGCTAGAGAATCACCGAACGGCTCAACACTATACTGCGGGTACTCTCGGCCAACACGGTAGTATGTATCACCGCGCGTACTCTCTGTAAAATGGACATTCCCTTTCCGCTTCTCCCCCGGCCAGAGAGTTGTGTTTACGGCATCCTCAATTTCAGCATCCGGGAAAGGATACTTGTCCTTGCTATCCTTGAGACCCTTAATGACGTCCTTGCGGGACATCCACCTGTTGTTCTTGGCGTATTCCGCAACTCGTCTCTTCAGTTCATTGATGTCCATTTCTCCCAGACCTCCTTTTTCATTTCCCAGTTCCCCCCACACCCCTCTTATATCTATATATTAGGATAACCTAGTTATCGGGTTATCATATCTGTTATCGGGTTATCGGAGGCATTTTGGTTATCGGGTTATCGGGTTATCGGGTTATCGGGATTGTCCTCCAAGCCCTCATCCCGCGCTCTCCGGCGCACCAAATCATTGAACCCAACCACCCATACAGCCCGCTCGTCCACATGGCGGACGAACTTCTCCACTTCTGACGACAGATACTTTTTAATCGTTCCTTTCGTCTCATTACCAGCTCTAGTTAGAGAGTAACACAGCCCTACTATAAATAAGGAACCTGCCGGAACGCCGACAGGTTGAGATATTGAGTATAGCTTATTTTTAATCCACCGAATAGTACGGAACGACACGGGTCTGGAGTCGGAACTGGAGAAACCGTAATTGGGAGCCATGTGTTCGTAAAGGTCAGGATAACCGTATTCCTCGGCGGCGTCACAAGCGATATTATAGAGACCTGTTATCTCGCGGATGCGGTCAAGACTATCCAACCATACCGCAATCTGGTGGCTGATGCAACGGGTGAGGACGGCACGGGACACGTCCAGACGACGAGCGTTGCCATCAAGCGCCATCATCAGGCCAGTGGGAACAGACTTGCAGCCCACGATATCCTCCTGCTGGTTATCGTCATCCTTAGCCAGCTTACGACGCTGTTTCTCCTTGTCCTGGAGCAGAGACACAACCTCTGCCAGAGACAAGTCAAGAAGACCACCATCATCGGAAAAGTTCAAAGGGCTAAGGCTGACTGGTTTTTCAGACATAATTTCCTCGTTGTTCCTTGATTCGGTCAGCCATGCGTTTAGCCCTCTCCGAGTATGGTTTGTCCCAGTACGAACTTATGCACTTGGGGCAACGTTTAGGTTTACGGTTGTTCCTGAGACGAGATTGCCAAGAATGACCGCAACGACGACATTTATACTGCATAGAATAATACTAGCATGGGAAAAACACTTTGTCAACTTGACTTTTGGACAAGTCCTACAATTCAATCGGTTCAGACTGGTAACATTCCCCCAACAACGCACCACCTGTCCTCGGCAGTTTATCATATTTCCGATTCTGCCTCGCCTGTAGCGTCCTCAAGTCCAGTTCCCAGCCGTCAAAGCTGTACCGACTGGACTGCGGTTTGGCTTCTAACATCGCCTGGAGAATTGGCAGAGACACCCCCTGCGGGGAACGCTTCGGAGTATAGATGCCTGCCGGGGACAGGATAATAGTCGGCTCAGGGTCGTTCCTGCGCCACTGACCCATTCCGGCAACTGGAGGAATGTGGGGCAGATACTTGGTCGTCTTCACCCCATCCACGCCAACGTGTACCAGCTCCTCTTTGGTGATGTCGTTCTCAATGATGAACTCCGACACCCGGCAGGCGACTTTGGCGAGAATGATACCGTGGTAAATCGGGTTATAGAGGTCGCCGTACTTGATATTGCCGTCCTTGTCCTTGCGAGTCTCCAGCATCTTCCCGATGATACCCGTCATTACCCGCTTGACGAAGTAAGAACGGAGAGGGGACTGGGTACGCTGCTGGAACAGGCCGGACATGAGAGACTGGAACGGGAGCCGGGGATGTACTCCGCCTCGGGGGTGAATGTACCAAGCTGATTTGACCTTGAACTCTCCCATGTCGTAACGGTAGACGTGACGAATGAGGTCAAGGCTATAGAAGTCGGTGGAAAGATGACCTACAGCGTTAGTGAGCTGACCATCAAGGAGACGGGTCAGGACGGGGGAACAGTAGGCGTGGTCAGATAGAGGGTTGATATAGAGGTCGCCGTGGAGGAAACCGTAGTACATGGACAGGTCAAGGGAACTGGACGGGGTGAAGTCGCAGTCCCGCAGGTCAAGGAGTTGGGAGGCTTCGTGAGGGTAGGCTGATGATAGGTCGTAAGAATAGAGTTTCATCACTTAATCGCCTTTACTATATTACGCATTAACCTGCGGTTCGCAGTTATTTTAGTGCTATCAGGAATAAGCCCCCGTATTGCGAGTCTTACAATAGCATCAGCATCCTTCTGGAAATGTTCAATATCAGTGCTGTCCACACCATAACCCTCTAGCTGTTCTTTGAGTTGTGGGACTAACGCCCCAAAGTGTAAGCTAATTGTAGTCATATCCACTCTCCTACTTGATAATTACTCACCCATTCCCTCGCCCCAGCCTGTAACGCATACTCAAAAGCGTCCAGTTGATTGTCCTGAACGTCCCAGATAGTCGGGACGGTATCTTTCACCTTCCTGTCCAATACCCTTGACGACATCGCCACCGCCACAGGACTCGCCAGCGTAGTCGTAAGGTGCATACCCAAGTCCACCAGCAGTTGCCAGAGTTCGTCTGCCTTTCGCTGGACACCGAGCAGGGTTGATGGTTCAGGGTCGTCAGGGAAATACTGCGACAGGTCGAAGAAGTCCGTGTCCCGGTGGTCGTGGGTTATACTGAATATTTTTGACGGGATATAGTAAAGACGATACGACCCGTACACAGCGCGGTTGTGCTGTGAAATAGCTGACCGGACTGGCTCGGGCAGTACGGACAAGATACGGACGACATTGGAGTCCAAGTCCCAGAAAACCTTGAGACTGGTGAGGGACGACAGGGACGTGTGCAGGGTCAGGTCGCCCAAGATGTTCTCAGCAGTAGAGACTACAGGACGTGGAATGTTGGAATAGGCGAGGATGGTCATTTCTTGACCCTCTTATCATAGACCCGGTAAGCCGCATAAAGAGGCACAGACTTAACGGAGAAATGATAGCCAGAACCGCCATGTGACTGTGCGTAGTCACGAGCTTCTCGCTCACAGGTAAACGTAAAGAACTCCTTGCCAGATGAACTTTTAAGTTTCCCAATAAAAGACATTATAGCATCCTCCTAAACCACATACGGTCTCCAGCAACACCGAATCCGTGACTAACCCAAAAGTGACTCACCCTACCTTGGCTCTCCAACTTCCAAAGAGACTGCACAATCACACGTATCCAAGCCCCGTGCTTGGAACGATTAGACGTGCTCCAAGGATAAAGTTTGAAAGCTAACTCCCACTCCCCGAGCGGTAAATCACTACTGCCAAGAACATCGAGTACACGCTCAGTCAGCTTGGCTCTCGTCATAGCAATCCCCCCCCCATTGAGAAGCCATAGCTTCCGCAATCCCCCTGTAGGTTCTCGCCCGCTCCTTGCCCCGCGTCGCAGACGGAGGCATCCTGTGTACCCTTTGCTCTCTGCCAGACACGATATTCGTAGGAATGAGTTTAGGTAAACCCTTCAACCATAGACAGGTAGCTTTTGTCTCACCGTGACCAAATTGCCACGGCTGGATAATCTGGTCGTAGCTCCTACCGATAATTGACAAGGCGTACTTGTGCGGTATAGGGTTCTCCAGAGCCAGCCTGTCAACGGGAAGCTCCAGCATCCACTTGAAAAATAAAGCGTCGTCAACCATATTCATCCAGCGTTCAGGATTTATACCGTTCTCCATTCTCCCACCCTTGTAGAGCCAACGAACACCGGACAAGCAAATGTTAGTACACTCCGGGTGGCCTATCAGCAGATTAACACCAGTCCTGTCCAGTGTGCGGCAATCCGCTCGGATATGTTTTCCTCCACGCTCAGACGGGAGAAGGTCACACGACCAAGCGTCGTGACCTCGGCGGGCAAAAGCGTCCCTTACCTCTGCGGAATATTCGCAGTAAACGTGGACAATAGTCATAACATTTTCCTTAACGCCGCTCTCTGTTTACTAAACTGCTCTGCCTGCTTGGGGAACAGCTTTATTGACTCGGTAAGTTGCGCTATCCAGCCCTGTATCGCGCTCTTCTGTGCGCCCTTCTCGGCTTTCTGGATGAAGATTTGACCCCTATCAAACTTGGTCTTACCACGTGAAATTTGTCGGATCTCCCAGGGCGAAATATACCCCTTATCAGGCATATGCTTTTCGTAAGTTCGGTACATGGCCCAGACATTAGGAAGACCTTTAGAACGGGACGGTTGTTTCCCCACCGGCCCTCGCTTGACCCGCCAGCCACGACGACTATAAGACTTAGACAGGCTTTCCCGCCACTTGCCCGCAACATCTCGCGGAAGCCAAGAGCCTCTGTCAATCTTACGATCAGCCATAGCGTCAAATCTTTTCCTCTGGGCGGCTCTATCCTTGACTATCCGACGTAAAGCGTAGGACGCTTTAGGCAGCACAGATAACTCCCTCGCCTCGTAAGGAGAAAAGTAGTGCTCCCTAAGATACAAATAATGACGCTTTTTCCTAGTCATATCACAACCCTCGACGTAAACTCTGCACCTGTGCTTCCAATTCAACCACTCGACGACGCAGACGATAAACCTCGGATTGTAAAGCAGTATTGGCTGTATGCATCCTCGGCGATAAAAGTTCCAGATTCTCAATGCGATTATCTGTCTTGATACCGTTTAGGTGGTGAATTTGCTCCCATCTCTCAAGACACCGTCCCAAATAGCGGGCCATGACCAGACGATGCTCTTGAAGGTATCCCCCTACTCCTCTGCCAAGTGGGACTCTGTTACCGGAAGAAACCATAGAGAAGTAAGGATCACTAGGTCGGACAAATACCAGAATATATCCCCACTTGTTTTTCTTTGTACGAAGAGGCTTCTGCACAACCTCACGCATGACTGAATTGGCGCACAATCTACACCTGCGCGATCGCCACGAAACATGATTGACAACCCAACGAGGATTCTTACCGCAGTAAGGACAGGCCATCCAACGGTACACTATCTTTGCCATCACCCCGGACTTTCCCAAATCTGACCCGTGAATCAAATCCCCACTGTGAGGATCGGCAAGAACAGCAGATAGCTCACGACGATTACGAAGCAGAACACTATTGTAGGGGAGGTGACCCTTAGCCGTCTCACCGGCCACCTTCGACGCACATGTACGACAGTATTTGTGTGTAGGGGCGTTCTTACACACGCTGTAAGCCACCAATCTAGGAACTCCGCACCTTGGGCAAACAGCGTAAATAAACTTACCGTAACCGACTCTACCCACTTGAGAACTGGTTAAGATATCTCCCACACGCAACTCACCTAAAGTAGCAGGAAAAACAGCGTGATAATGGTGTACCCCAGTCCCCCTACCTGTTTTAGCCATTCGCTACCTTCGCCTCCTCTTGCTCCCTGTTATACACGTCCACCATCGCGAACAGGCTCTTCTGCTTCATCCCTATATAAGGGAATGTGCATAGACCATTGGTGTCGGAGTGGCACAGGATGCAGAACGCCGGGAATGACGGTTGCGGATGCAGTCTCCTCATCGGACACTCGGTGCGGTAGTCCCAAGCACTGTTAGCCATTTTGTCGTCTCCTCTTTATG
>Ga0265297_10002227_pt1 | contig 40694 bp, 41 predicted proteins | sample Munlanlwell13791_FD_192502 | JGI IMG/M metagenome (GOLD analysis project Ga0265297, IMG submission 192502) | Leachate microbial communities from a municipal landfill in Southern Ontario, Canada - Leachate well 137-91 | ecosystem: Engineered > Solid waste > Landfill > Unclassified | place...
CAAAAACCTTTTAAGCATTTAAATGGCTTTTGCTCACTTTCTAAAACACTAAAAAAAGACCAGAAATGGCCTTCTATTTTAGGCATCAAATTTGATGAAAAACGCACTCGATTCTGAACGGTGACGGCACTATGGCTGTCCACGATCCCAGTCCCGGTGCCCGGATGATGGATTCTGAGCGATGAAACACTCCACCAAACCCTATGACATCTTCCGAATGGATGAATTCGCCCAACCATTCGGGATCCAGATAATCGGTTCTGATCGCTGCGACGTTCTCGATCGGAGCAGTCAGTGTGAAGGCGGGGAGTTTTTCGTGGTTGAAGGTCAGATCATAGACGAGAGGCACATTCTCGCCAGAGAACAGATCGAAGTCGGTTTTCATCGACGACATACTGTTGTCCCCTTTCAGTTGAGACCAACTTATCTATATCAAAACAAAATCATTTTGCAAACAAAAAATGGCTCGAGAGCCATCAGATAGAGATTCTTCGCTGCGCTCAGAATGACAATGCTATTGCGGTAATTGTAACCCGGATTCGATTATTTTTCTATTTCGCTTTTCAATTTCTTTATTGAAACACTCTTCGCAAAGAGTATCTTCCGACTTCGGTTCGAATGGAACCTCAGCTTTTTTATGGCACTTTTTGCACTTGATCCATTGCATCGGATGTTTTTCCCGCAACTCTGATTTGAATTTTTCGGCGCAAGGTTTGCAGCGTTTGGGAATATTTTTTAAACCCTTATCATAATAAAACTGCTGTTCACCCTCTGTCCAGATGAATTTGTCTCCGCAGTCCTTGCAATTTAGCACTTGGTCTTCGAATTTGCTTTCTTTTGTCATTATCTAAATGATATTGCGAATCGGTTTTATTGTCAATCAAAGTTAAATTTGCTAATTTTTAACTGATGGGAAAATTCGAATCAGCAAAAATCCATATAGATGGGGAAATTTCATCTCTGATTTTTTATGGATCGAATAATGACTCTGCATATCGGGCAGCAATAGATTACGCCAAAGTGTGTGAAATTTCATCATTCGACATTATTGAGATCGAACCCGAGGAGGGCGAAGCAAATTCCAAAGGCGAAATAAAAATCAAAGCTATTCGAGAACTTATCCGCCAACTGAGTTTGACTCCGGGCCATGGATTATTAAAATTGGCAATAATAAAAGATGCCGATAAATTAAGTCTGGAAGCGGCGAATACCTTACTTAAAATCTTAGAAGAGCCGCCCAAATCAGTGAAAATAATATTACTTTCAGCCAATTTAAAACTTTTGTCAACGATCCGTTCGCGTTGTCAGGTTGTCAGACTTGAGGATAAGGAAAGCATAGAACAGGAATCATTGATGGAAAATTTTAGATTAGCATCGGAAGGTGATTTAAAAAACTCATTTAAGACTGCCGAAAAAATTTCTGCCGGCAGCAATTTGGAAAAAGATCTGGATTCACTGATCAGCATGCTCCGCAAACAAATGTTGCAAACCGGAAGCGCGATCGAAAGTAAAAAAATTAGGCTCTTGATTGATGCGAAAAAAACGCTTAAAATGACAACAAACAAGCGGTTGATAATGGAAAATTTATTTTTGCAACTTCACCCTGTTAAATCCGACGAAGTCGGTTTGCAGGGCAAAATTTAACAGGGTAAATATGGCAAATATAGCAATTAAGATAAAAAGCACGGGCCAAATTCTCGAAGTCGAAGCCGGCAAATTGGAAATAAAAAACAATGACTGGCTTTTGGTTGAAACTCCGCAGTGTAAAGAGGTGGCTGTAGCAGTGGCGGCCGACCGGCTGAAAGAAGAGAGAGACGAAAACCATGAGCTGAAGAGCGCCGATGTTGAAATCATTCGGAAATTAAATGAGAAGGATATTGATCTTCATCGCCAGCTTAAAAAAACTGCACAAGAATTAATTCCGGAGTGTCAGAAGAAAATCGAGTTTCACAAGTTGCCGATGGAACTTTTGGATGCCGAGCTTTCTTTTGATGAGAAAAAACTTACTTTTTATTTTACAGCCGATGGCAGAGTTGATTTTCGTTCCCTTGTTTCTGACTTAGCATCAACATTCAAAAAATTGATCCGCTTGCAGCAAGTTGGTGTTCGGGATGAGGCCAGGTTTATCGGAGGCTGCGGACGTTGCGGTCAGGTACTTTGCTGCCGGAGATTCTTGAAAGGCGATCTCGATTCAATTACATTGGATATGGCTCAGATCCAAGGTTTGGCGGCCATGGGCTCAAATAGAGTGACAGGTTCCTGTGGAAAATTAATGTGTTGTCTGTCATATGAATTATCTGAATATCAGGAAGCAATTAAAAAATTGCCAAAGATTGGTGAAAAGATTAAGACTAAAAATGGCCCCGGGACGGTAATTTCCCAAAACGTATTGCAGAAAAAAGTTTTAACCGAGCTTGATGATGGAAGCAAATTGGAGGTAGAGTGTTAGAAATTGCGATTCTTTTCGCAGTCGCGGCAATCTTCGTGATTTTAGCAGTTAGATATCCAAAAACTGTAGATTTTCGTTTTTTTAAACGTCAGGAAAAAAATCTTGGCGAGGAACAATTGGAAGAAGCAAGAAAAATTTTAGAAGAGAAACCGGTAGAAGAAATTCCTGTGATTGATCCGAATGATCCGGGTGATGAATTGGATAATTATTCTGATGAAGTTTCAGAACTGTTGAAAAATGCTAGAGATAAAATTGAGAGCGGCAAATACGCCACGGCGGAGAATATTCTAATCGATGCAATTTGCAAAGAGAACAAATGTGCCTGGGCTTATGAGAGGCTTGGCTTTATATATTTGACGATGGGAAAGAATCTTTCAGACGCTGCCGAATCGTTTTCGATGGCTGTAAAGTTGGATCGGAATAACGATAGGGCTTGGTACGGACTCGGGCAAATTTATTTTGCTTCTGGTCAGCACAACAAAGCAATTAATGCTTATTCAAAAGCAGTAAACATTTCAAGATCTGACGCCGATTATCAGGCATCGCTCGGCAAGGCTTATATGGAAGTCAGACAATATGGTAAAGCGGCTAAGGCTTTGAAGCGCGCGTCATCGCTGGATATTTCAAATCAAGAGTATAAAGAGTTGGCATCCGTGGCGGAAGATAAACACCGACTCCACTCCAGGGCATCGAAATTATAGAACTAAAAAATCATCCCGATTCTCTGGCAGGGGTACGAGGGCTCGAACCCCGATTAACGGTTTTGGAGACCGTCGTTCTACCATTGAACTATACCCCTATCAATGAAGCAGGATGATCTTTCGAAAAGAAACGAACTACTTCGCTTCTTTATGTGCTGTCTGTTTTTTACAACGTTTGCAATATTTTTTTAATTGCAATCGCTCTTTTTGTAACTTGGTATTTTTTTCCGTCTGATAGTTTCTTTCTTTGCAGACTTCGCATTCCAAAGTTACAATCGTTCTCGCGTCTTTTGCCATATTTTCCTTTCTAATTTTCTGGAGCCGATGAAGGGACTTGAACCCATAACCTACTGTTTACAAAACAGTTGCTCTACCATTGAGCTACATCGGCATTCCGCTACGCTCAATGCAAGTCAGCTTACACTGAACGAAGTGAAGTGGTGCTGGGAGTAGGACTCGAACCTACGAAGGCGTAAGCCGTTAGATTTACAGTCTAATGCGTTTGACCACTTCGCTATCCCAGCATTTTCATCGAAAAAAATAAGATGGAGCCCAGAATCGGACTTGAACCGACGACCTACTCCTTACCATGGAGTTGCTCTACCAACTGAGCTATCTGGGCAAGATCCAACTTTTGGGCGGAATTACCAACAAAATACTAGTTAATGATATCATTTTTCGTCAAATAGATCAAGCAGAGAAAAAATTAATCTGGTATAATTTTGAGTAGAAAAATGGAGGTTGTTTATGAAACTATTTTCAACCGATTTTGAAGACGGGGGAGAACTGCCGGAGAAATTTACTTGCAATGGAGAAGGGGCAAAACCATCGTTTGCCTGGAGCGAAATCCCCGAGGGAACGAAAAGTCTGGCGATTTCTTTGGTTGATCCTGATGCGCCCGGCGGAAATTTTGTTCACTGGATTCTTGTTGATATCCCGCCTGAAACATTGCAACTTAGCGGCAACGAATTGATCGGCAGGGAACTAAAAAATACTACGGGGGAAAATAATTATGTCCCGCCGTGTCCGCCTTCCGGTAAGCATCGCTATGTATTTACATTATATGCACTCGATATCGGTCAAATTGAAAAAGAGGCCGATGATAATTTCTTTTCCGTAGTAAAAAAACACACGATTGAGCTGAAAGAAATTACGGCAATCTATGGAAAGTTGTGACAAAAATGATAGGTTGATATAATATCATTAGACTAATTTAGCCGCTTTGTTTTTATGTGAGGGGTAATGGAGCCAATCAAGGTTTTTGACATCATCGCGAAACGCCGGATACTTATTTTCGGCCTGATTTGCATTTTGGTGTCGGGAACAATGCTTGGTTTCGGCTTTAATTTTTATCAAAGTGCCAAAAAGGCTAGAGCTGTTGTTTCAAATCATACAATGACTAACGGCGAGGTCATTAAGCAAAATGACACTACCTACGATTCAACGGACGCGCAGGTTTATAACATTATCGTTCCGGCTGGAGTGACAGCAACGATAGACGGCGAGCACTCTTTCGGTAACCTAACCGTCAATGGCACTCTAACCAGTACTGATTACAATACTTATGGAGTTTATAATCCGGGAAACCCCGGAGATGACCTTTTTGAAAATCTAATCGGCAGTGATAATGGGGAATATACTTTTATTACCCGCGGTCTAATAAATGTCGGTGCCAATCCTGCAACTTGGATTTTTTCTGCCTGCAACGGCCAGCCAAGCAACACGACTACTTTTACTCAACCAAGTGACATGGAAGTTGATGACATGGCCAGCATCGAATTTTTTGATCCGGTAGCGCCTAGCGACTTCGATTTCAGTGAAAATTATTGGACCGGTACTGCAAAGGGTCACTCCTATTCATCAACAGACGGAGTTTTAGTTCCTGCCGATGGGTATTTTGTTGACAATTTTACCGACGCTACAAAAATGCTTCTGCCATTTGAATTGCGGTATAGAAATGCTGGCGACAATGGAAAATTTGGCATTTGTTATGCCTCGAGCGATCCAACCAATCCGACAGCAAATTATTACCTAAAAACCGTCAAAACAGTGACCAGTGATCCGGCGCAGGATCAGACGGATATTTTTAATCCGACTGCCGCAACACCTGAGTTACAAACCATCACGGCTTGGCAAGGCGCGTCGGCTTCCACATATTCCGACAGTAAGAATAACTATACTCAGTTTACCAGTTATATTACTGGATTTAAATCGGGAAACGATTATGATGCGTCGCTTTTTTATAAGGCAAATTTTTATGATCTCAAATACGATAAAAAACTCGCTGTGCGTCCCGATTTGAACATCTTGACTGCCGGAAGAATACTTGACGATCAATCCAGCATTCAGAATTATTATGATTGGTATCGTAGAGCAAAAAGCACTTTGACCACCAATGTCTCTAGTTTTTATCCGCTTGATGGCTGGTATTCACCACTAGCCTCAAGATATTTCAGATCCTTTGATGATAATAGTGACCGCGTAATGCAGCATTATCAGCCCTATCTTTCAGCTTCATTAATTTCAAACTTGCCGGTAAAAATTCCGACAGTACTGAATATTACCGGTACTTTTAAGGTTGAAAATGGCGGCATGGTAAATTTGAATGGCAAAGGATTTGCAATGACAACATTTTCGACCGGGTCCGGCCCGGGTGGAGTTACCGGCTATGGTGGCGGAGGATCACACAGCGGAGCTGGAGGTGTTGGCAAGTCCAATCCGCTCTATCCAACCAGAAATACACCGGCCATCGCTTACGACACCAACATAAATCATGAGCCGGCACTTCCCGGATCGGGATCAATCGGTTGGCATAGTACAATATACCCATGGGGCGGAGGTAGCTATTCTAGTCAAAGCCATGAATGGCAATACGATCATGGAAATGGTGGCGGCTATCTTGATGTTTCAGCCAAAACAATCCAACTTGAGACCGGGTCCATAGTTATGGCCAATGCGATTGGTTGTGATACCGACTGGTCATCACCAGCGGGAGCTTCTGGTGGCTCAATTATATTGTCCGATTATGATAGCAATTCATACTATCGTGGATTAATTACGGCACAAGGCGCTTCAACAAGTGAAGATGGAAGCGGTCAAACCAGTAATCCTGGCGGTGGAGGCGGTTATGTTTATGTCAGTACTGCAACGAATATTTACACTCTGGAAAACTTACAGGATACAGCTCAACACGTTGAACAGTATCCATCTCGTGTTCGTCCGGCAAGAGTTCAAGCTGGAACCTGGGATGATTATTGGCACGTGATGTATAGTGCCAGCAGCTCATCGCCAGTCAATGTCGTGTCGGTTATCGGCGGTAATTCCGAGAATGGCAACACCGGTTCACCGGGAATCTTTTCGGTTCATGGAGTGAGCATGCCGAAATTAACCATTCAAAAAATCTTAAACCCGGTTTCCAGGACAACTCCTTCTGTCTCATCGGATTTTAATCCCTACGGCCTTCTAACAACGGACAAAGTAAAGTTCGATATTAAAGTCACTGGTTTAAGTACCGGCGACAAAATCAGAGATGTCGCGCCGGTAACCCAATTCTCCGGTCAAAAGTATCTTTGTGGCGATATTGCCGACATCAATCCAAATTATGGAACGACTGGGAATGATATCGAAACCGGTTCAAGGTATGTGGAATGGATTTATTCTGGCACTGATACCACTGTCACTTTTAGCTATACCTGTAGCGTGAGGAAAAATTAATGAAACTAAATTGGTTGAAACTAAAAGAAATCAAATTACCGCGCCGACGAAATCTATTTCTGGTCTGTTCCGTTTTGTTGCTGCTGGTTTCGATTGTTATCTCGGCTGCATTGTATATCAAGTATGGCCGGAAGGCTATGGCGGCATCAGGCTCTTGTGATGCTGGCGGTGAAAACTGCACAATTTCTGGTTCGGGGTCTTTCGATTTAGTTGAAGGGCAATATGAGAATTCAAATCTAACAATTGACGGCAGCACAGTATCTTTATGGGGGCCTCATCATTTCAAAAATTTAACCATCAAAAATAACGCAGTAGTTACCCACCAAATACTTATTTCTGTGAATGACTATGATGATACAACTTGGGCCTTGTCGGCAAATGGCCAAAGGAAAATTGTCGATTTAACAATCGATGATGAATTAATTTTTCAGACCGGTGGAACAATTAACGTTGATGGGAAAGGTTACGCCGGTGCCGGAGAGGATGACCAGCGTCTAACTCCTGATTGTGGTGACAAAAATATTCCATTTCATTGCGGCTATGGAGACGGTTTTGGCGGTGGCGGAAATAACGATTCCTATGATGAGTGGACCAGAGGCGCAGGAGGTAGCTACGGCGGCAAAGGTGGTGAAGGAGTCCATTATAATGGTGGATATGCCGGTTGGGCTAAAGCACCGTATGGCAACCTAACCTCAGATATCACTACTGCTCAACCTGGTTCCGGTGGTGGTGCCGCGCTTCGTCATAGGCACAACTCTCGTAGTCCTGGTGCGGCCGGTGGCGGTCGTATTCACATTGTCACCGGGACAATTTCCACTGACGGCACCACTTCTAATTATATTTCGGCAAAAGGTGCGTCTGTTTCGACTGCAGACTGCTCTTGGTGGGCGATGTGCGGCGGCTCCGGTTCTGGCGGTTCAATTTATATCCGATTAACTAGTTATGGGAGCGAAAGTAATTTTGACGTTTCGGTTGCAGGCGGCCGTTCCGATGTTGTTGCAACCATGGCTGGAGCGCCTGGTGTGGCAACTGTCAGAGGTTTTAATAATAGTGAAGGCAAACAGCTGAAAGTCAATGCCGATGGCGGTGCTGGCGGTTACGATGATGCCGACCGTTACTCCGGCTGCGGTGGCGGGGGGGGAAGAGTTTTAATCGAGGTTAAAGTCAATTATTCAATAAAAAAAGTGTTGGAACCGCTCGAGAGAGGTGGTGTCAAATATGATCCTGCTGATCAGAATACTAATTTTGACCCGTATTCTCTTCGGCTGAATGATAAAATTTTGGTCAACCTATATGCCGTTCGACTCGACTCATCAACCATCATTAAAGATAGCATTTTAAGAGAGGCAAATACTTATCTGGGAAATATATACTGCGAGCCGATCCCGGCTTCAATTAGCGATGGTGGAACCTACGACGCAACATCGGGCACTGTTACTTGGCCGGCAGTTTCAGATAGTACACATACTTTTACTTATCAATGTAAAGTTAGGATTTAAGTGGGAAAAATTATTAAACAATTAATTATTATTGCTTTAATTCTGGTGCCCGGTTTTGCTTTAGCTGACGAGTCAGGATTGCCAAATATGTTAAATGGTCAAACTACGGTTACAACTGCCGAAGGCGATATATATTTCGCCGGTTTGGGAGCCAATCAACAGATGATAAACTGGCAGCCCGATTATATTGTGGGGTTTTTGTGGGCGAATAATAATAACACTATTCTCCGTCGTTGTGCCGCGGCTTCGGACGTCACAACGATTGTTCCCTGCATGATTCTGAGTTCGCCAACTAATTCAATTGACTTAATGAGATCATATACTTATCGAGACGGTTCTGTTGATCTGGAAACCACAACATTAATCACTCCGGCCAATACCGTCAACGGAGATGTTTATGGTGTCTCGAATGTTTTGCCTTCGCTGCGGCAATTCGGCAAACATTTATATTCTTCTGGTGGGAATAATTCCTCGTCATCGGCTTATTACAAAATGGGCTCGTATCAATTTAATCCCAAAGCTCAGTCTTATTGGAAAGCCGACGATGCCAACAAAAATTCCGCCATGACTGAAACAATCAACAGACTTTTGGCTGACTCTAAAACATTGCCGGCTGCTACCATGTCAGGAACATTTGACGGGGTTTGCGGGACAGCCATAGGGACGGCATCCTGTCCGATTGAGCAAAGCCAGTATCCGAATGGTCGTGTTTGGAAATCAGATTCAGCCGTTCAAATCGGAACAGCACCGAATTGGGTATTAAATTATTCGAAGGTTTCAACCTGGATCATCGGTAATGGTACCAATCAAACCGATCTAACGATCGACGCATCAGTATTTGACAATGCTGCTTTGACAGCTGCAAAATCGAGCATCGGATTAATTGTTAGAAAAGGCAATGTAATTGTTAAAAATACATCAAAAATATCAAAAAAAATAAATGCCAGCATATTTGTTCCCAATGGCAGCTTAATCGTCGAAGGAAGTAATATTTCTTTCACTGGCTCGTATGTGGCGGAAGATTTTATTCTAAACAATTCTGTTTACAACACCAATTTCAAAGAAGATACCAGAGACGAATCCGTCTGGCCACCAGGCTTTAGGGAATTCAGATCAATGTCTTCAAGTGCCAATTAATTATTTCTGTAAATAATAACTGTGAAATTAGCTATTTGTTTGTTGTAATAGTTTTAGGTTCTGTATATAATAAAAGAAATGATTTCTAGGAGGGTTTATGCCTGATTCCGTTCAACATGATGCTCCCAGCGAAGAGCCATTTTTGGAGATGGATACAGAAAAAGGTGGTAATTTATCAACGACCATCTTGGTTTTGTTGATTGTTCTTGTTGCGCTTGTAGTTGGTTTTTTTGTCTTCTATAAATATTCGTTAGTTTCTAAAGCCGAAGACAAACAAAATACTTTAAACAGTTTAATAGATGAAATCCAAAGCAGTAGCAAACAAGAGGTTCGGGACAAAGCAGCAGGTATTGAGTCCGCAATATCAATCTTAAAAACTGCTTCAAAGACAAAATATTCCTTTAAAGGTTTTACCGACGAGCTGACAAAAAAAATCACTAATGATGTTCAAATAATAAATCTATCAATCGATGAGCAAGGCAACGTTTCATTAGATGGAGTCAGCTCGTCTTATCGGGCTGTCGCCGATTTGGCGGTAGCATTAGAATCCTCTGACAAAATCGAAAACGTGGATATTGGCGGACTCTCAAAGGGCAGCGATGGAGGTAATGAAAAAGTCAGCTTTTCAATGACAGCAAAAATTTCAGATTGGAGTACGGGTTCAAAAACCGCAGTGCAAGAGACCACAGCCGACGCGACAACAAGTACTGATTCAGAAGGAGTCATAAATGAATAAAAGAGATACAGTCTTAATGCTTCCAGCCCTGGCAATCATTTTATCAATCGGAGCCTATATTATCTCGGTAAATCTTTTATTGCCAGACATCTTTCAAAATTCGGCAAAAATCGAAGCGTATGACGAAGATATTAAAGCTGCCCAGACTAAACTGAGTTCGATTTCTGAATCTGAAAACGCAATTAATAAACTTTCAACTACTGTGAACGCGCTACTTCTGGCAGTGCCAGATAGTGTCGATTCTCCCAACTTGATTACAGAGATTGAAACTATTGCAGCGGCAAACGGAGTAGCGCTACCAAATATCAGCCCGCCTATTTCTGCTGAAGCGACCGACGCTTCCAACGGGTTATCGACTAATATCACCGTAGTTGGTTCATATTTAGGGATAACAAATTTTATCAACGCCTTAGAAACCAACATTCGTTTTAGCAAGTTGCAGAGTCTTGCAATTTCTAATTCCGAAAATACTTTAACCGCGACGATTGCGTTTGAGGTGTTTAAAAGACAAAAAGTTAGCTCGATTATACCGGAGGTGTCGCAATGAAAGAAGTAACTGTTTCCGAAAAAACGATTATAATCTTTAGCCTGGTTTTATCAATATTGGTTGTAACCTTGTTTTTGTGGATTTGGTTTTCGGGGAAGAGGCCGTCAGTTGATTCATATCGGAGTTCCGAAGATCTTGCTCCGGTAAATGTAGTTGGCCTCGAATCTCAAGCAGAAAAATTATTGGAAGGACTAAAAAATAACTCAGGAATTCCAATTCCGGAACCGACGGCAAAAGAAGGCCGAACAGACCCATTCGCCGCAATTTAGCTTACTCGGATAAAAATACTTATTGAATGGCAATTCAAAAAAAAAATTCTAGTATCGTAGTTAACCAGTTTGGTGGTCTGTATCAGGCTCTGTCTTCGCAGTCGATAGTCGATGTTTTTGTCGTCCAAGGAATTATTTCGCCGTCCGATGGAGAAAAAATAAAATTAAAGTATAAAAATAACTTGGCAGTCGAGCGATTTTTACTGGCCAACAGATTAATCTCCAGGGAGGCAATCAATAAAGCATACAGTATTATTCTGAAATTGCCCTTTATTGCCTTAAAAAACTTAGAGATATCGGAAGAAATTACAAGATTAATTCCGGAAAAAGTCGGGAAAAAGTTCCAAGTGATTCCTTTTTCAAAAAAAAATATGGTTGTAAATTTAGCAATTGGAAACCCCGGAGAGCTTTTTATTTCTCAAAATCGAGGTCTCGAAGAAATGTTCTTGTCTAAAAATTTTTCGATTGAATTATTTGTTTCTACTCCGAGTGACGTCTTGGGCGCATGGACTCAGGGGAAAAGTAAAAATAAATTGCTTTTAGAAAAAACAAAATTGCCTGTGATATTTCTACGCAATAGAAATGTAAATTTGAAATATTTAGAATTATTACCGTTTGAGTTCATGTTGAAAAATAGAATGGCGATTTTTGATCAGGCCGGTGAGAAAATGTATAGAATTGCCCTTGAGGATTCACTAAATCCAAATACCGGGAAGATTGTTGAATATCTCAAAGTCAATAACAATTTGGACTTTGAGGAATTTTCTACCTCCAAGGATGACATCGATTATCTGCTGTCCCTTTACAAAAAACAGCCGGATAAATCAGATCGAAACGATAAGACAAACGAAAAAATTGAGGAGCCCGGTGTCTTTTCGGGTTTTGTCGAATCATTGATTACTCAACAACCGGCGGGGCTTGTTTCAAAAGAAACACTCGAGGCGAAAAATAATTTAACAACAGATCAGTCGTCAGGAAATAAGGTTGGCATTAAAGAAGACGAGGAAACTAAATTGGAAATTGAGGCAAATAGAGAAATTCAGGAGATGGATCGGGACATTGGGAAATTGTTGGGCAAAGACGTAAAAACTTTTGATGAATTAATGAAGATATCGGGGGAAAAATCGATTCCGAAATTGGTTGCTGCGATCATCAGCTATGCTTTATTTATGGGTGCGTCCGACATCCACGTCGAGCCTGAAGCGAAGAGATTAAGAGTCAGATATAGAGTCGACGGAATTTTGAAAGATATTTTGCAGCTCTCAACCGATATTGGGCCGTCCGTTGTCAGCCGTATAAAAATCCTCGGCCTAATGAAACTTGATGAAACGCGCATTCCTCAAGATGGCCGGTTCTCTGTAAATTTCATGAAAAGGGAAGTTGATGTCAGAGTTTCGGTTCTGCCGACTGTTTATGGCGAGAAGACAGTCATGCGTATACTTGATAAATCGCAAGGAATTCTATCACTCGAAGATTTGGGATTTGTCGGCTCTGCATTTAGAATAATGACGGAACAAATCAAATTGCCGTACGGAATTATCCTAGCCACCGGTCCGACCGGTTCGGGTAAATCGACTACCCTCTATGCCGTACTAAATAGATTAAATCAGCCCGGTGTCAATGTTGTGACGCTTGAGGATCCTGTCGAATATGAAGTTCCAGGTGTAAATCAGTGCCAAATTAAACCAAAAATCGGTTTTACTTTTGCAGAGGGTTTGAGGAGTATTTTACGCCAGGATCCAAATATCATTATGGTTGGCGAAGTTAGAGATGCCGATACCGCGAATATGGCGACCCATGCCGCTCTTACCGGTCATTTGGTATTAACAACTCTCCACACAAATGATGCGGCGTCGTCTTTGCCGAGGTTGATAAATATGGGCGTTGAGCCATTTCTAATTACATCGAGCGTCAATGTCGTAATTGCTCAGCGCTTAGTTAGAAGAGTTTGCCCAAAGTGCCGAGAAAAAATTAATATTCCATCGCCGCTAACGGAGGCAATTAAAAAAGAGATTGATTTGATACCAAAAGGAGATAAAGATGATTTGGCTAGAATAAAACCACTTCAATTTTATCGAGGCAAGGGTTGTGGTGAGTGCACAGAAGGATACAAGGGTAGAATCGGTATTTATGAACTTCTGGTTATGAATGATGAAGTCGAATCACTGGCTGTATCAAAAAGACCGGCCTCCGAAATCAAGGAATTGGCAGTAAAATCCGGCATGTTAACCATGCGTCAGGATGGAATTTTAAAAGCTATTGACGGTTTAACAACAATAGACGAGGTGCTTTTGGCAACGGGAGAACTTAGTGTTGGAGAAATTACCTTAACCGAAACAGAAGAAGATAAGAGTCAGGGCCAAGATCAGAGCAAAAGCAAAGAAGAATAACCCAACTTCATGATTTTTAGACCGGAGTTAATTGACTTTGAATTCCCCTGTTTGTTATCATGAAATTAATCAAGTTATGGAGGGAACATGGATGGGGATTTGGCCGAAAATAACGGCAAAATAAAGGCTTTCGCAAATTTGTTGGATTTGGCAATTGATAAAGGAGCGTCAGATGTCCATATTGTTGTTGGCGCCCATCCTCTGTTGCGAATTGATGGCCGATTATTGCCGGTGACTTCAGTTCCTCCGCTTACAACCGAAAATGTTAATACTTTGTTGGCCGAAATTGCCAAACCTGATCAACTGGAAAAAGTAAAAAATAGAGTCGAAGTTGATTTTTCATTTGAATATGGCGGTACGCGTTTTAGAACTAACCTCTATTTGGAGAAAAACCAGCCGGCGGGCTCGCTCCGATTAATCACCTCGAAAATTAAAACTTTTAACGAACTGGGTTTACCGCCGATAGTTGAATTTTTTACCTCTCAGTCGCAAGGTCTGGTAATTATTACTGGTCCGACTGGTCACGGCAAGTCAACAACTTTGGCCTCGATGATTCAAAAGATCAATCTGGAACGTCGAGAACATATAGTTTCGATTGAAGACCCGATAGAATATTCGTTCAAAAATGAAAAAAGTTTAATATCGCAAAGAGAAGTCGGAAACGATACTCAAAGTTTTTCTTCGGCCCTGCGAAGTGCGTTACGTGAGGATCCGAACGTTGTGCTTATTGGCGAAATGAGGGATCTGGAAACTATTGAATCAGCACTAATAATGGCTGAAACCGGACATTTGGTGTTAACCACTCTTCATACAAACTCCGCAGCTCAGACGGTAGATCGTATAGTTGCAGTTTTTCCGGCATATCAACAACAGCAGGTGAGAAGCCAGTTGGCATCAGTGCTTCTCGGAGTAATGTCACAAAGACTAATTCCAAGAATTTCTGGTGGAAGAATTGTCGCATCCGAGGTGATGATTGCCAATTCGGCTATCAGAACTTTAATCCGAGATAATAAGATTCACCAAATACCCAATGTTATCCAGACGTCAGCTTCAGAGGGCATGATTTTGCTTGACAAGGTCTTGGCCGAATTAATATCGCGGGGAGAAGTATCTCTGGAGGACGCGCTGACTTGGTCAATTTCGCCAAAGAGTCTAAAAATGATGGTTTATTAATTAACCCAGAATCAATTGGAATGTTATAATGATGAGATTTAGATACAGAGCGAAGAATGATCGAGGCGATATTATCGGCGGTATTGTCCGTGCCGATAATGTTTTAGCAGCTGAAAAAATTTTGCGGGATAATAGCCTGGTTACAGTTGATATATTTCCTGAAAGCGGAGAGGTTTTTTCATTCTTAAATTTAAGGAAAAGAGTTTCGCTCAGAGAAAAAGCGACTTTTGCCGGTCAGCTGTCAACTATGGTGTCCGCCGGATTGCCTCTGCCGAAGGCAATTAACATTATTGCCGCTCAAACAACGAATCAATATTTAAAAAGTATTTTTTACAACGTAAACCGAGATTTGGAAGAAGGATTAAATTTTTCTTCATCGTTGGCGAAATACCCACAAGTGTTTGATGAACTTTTTGTAAATGTTGTCAGATCAGGCGAATCAACAGGTAATCTGGAGAGCGTTTTAATCCGCTTGTCGAAAAAAATCGAAAAGGAGCAAAGCTTATCATCTAAACTTCTTTCAGCAATGGTTTATCCGGCATTTATTGTCGTGGCGCTTATTGCCGTCAGTTGGCTTTTAATGGTTAAAATTGTACCGCAAATTGAAATGATATTTTCCGAATCGAGCGTTAAATTACCATGGACAACCAGCGCGCTAATCGCAATTTCTCACTTTCTTGCTTCGTTTTGGTGGGGAGTTATATTAATTCTTTTTGCGATCGTTATTTTTATCCGCTACTATCTATCAACCGATCAAGGACGAGAGGTATACGCGAATATCCAAATCAAATTACCCGGTATTAGAAAAGTCTCGTCGGATATATATATGTCGAGATTTTGTCGAACAATGGAGATGTTATTTGAATCCGGAGTTCCTTTATTGGAAGCAATAAATACAACGGCCAATGTTATGGTGAACGATTTTTACAAAAAATCTTTAGCTCGAATTTCCAAGAATGTTCAAAAAGGAATCTCGTTCAGCATTGAGTTATCAAAAGATCCGCTTTATCCGGCACTCGTCAGCCAAATGGTAGCAGTCGGAGAGCAAACGGGAAAAACTGCCGAAGTGATGCAAAAAATGGCTGAATTTTATGACAACGAGGCAGAAAGTGCTATTGCCGGCGTATACTCATTGGTTGAACCGATAGCAATGATCTTGGTTGGCATTGGCGTTGCAATACTAGTTTTTGCTATACTTGTACCAATATATCAAATAGCCCAAATGCAATAACTCTCCGTGGTCGGTCGGATTAAAATTGTATTAAAAAATAAATATTACTTAGGAGGAAAATGAAAAGCAGAAAAGCTTTTACTCTGATTGAGCTTTTGATTGTTATTGCAATCATCGGTATTCTTTCAGCAGTAATTTATATCAGCTTAAACTCAGCGAAGAAGAAGGCCCAAGATGCAAAAGTCAAGAATGACATAGCGTCAATATCAACGGCGCTTGAAGTTGTTAAGGTTGACAGAGATTTGGTAACAATAGCTTGGAGTACACTTGTAGATAACACAACTCTTGGCAATGATTCAAATATTAATCGCTGGACTGACGACGGAGCAACTGCAGGCAGTCCTGCTGGCAGCGGCACCCGCTTGCTGAGGTCTTTGCCACAAAATACCCTTGGGACGTATTCAATCAAAATCGGAACTACTGGCAATTACGCGATTCTTGGATATATGAGCGGTGGCGATTGGTGGTGTAATACGAACGGAACCGGCCGAGAAATTAACGGAATGACCTTGACCAACGCGCAAAACGAATGTGACAACACAATGTAATTGACTCTGATCGTTGATAAAAAAGTTGCCTTGGTTCTTGCCAAGGCAACTTTAGTATAAAATATAAATTATGATCTATCCGTTGGTGTTTCTAATTCTTGGTTTATTTGTCGGTAGTTTCTTATCTGTCGTGATTTTTCGTTACCCGAATTATAAATCAATAGTCTTTGGCAGATCTGGATGCAAAAAGTGCAAAAAGAAAATTAAAAGTTACGATTTAATACCGTTATTAAGTTATCTGGTACTTTTGGGCCGTTGCCGGAATTGCGGTGAAAAGATCTCACTAATCTATCCGGCGATTGAGCTTCTAACCGGCGGATTATTTTTTCTTTTTAGTCTCCAATTTGGGGTTAGTTTTATTTTATTTCCCTATCTCTTGTTGGCGATGCTTTTGGTAGTAATTTTTATTTATGACGGAGTCCACTTGGAAATACCGGAACTGTTTCTCTGGCTTATATTGGCAATTTCGGCAATTGTTACACTTTTCTCCGGCAACAATTTGTCCGATATATTATTAGGCGGTTTGGTTGGTGGCGGTTTTCTCGGTCTTCTGGTCGGAATTTCAGGCGAGAAATGGATGGGATCGGGAGATATTATGATTGGTCTGGCATTTGGTTTACTCACGGGACTAAGAAGCTCGGTATTGTTTTTGTTTTTAGCTTTTTCCCTTGGCGCGATATTCGGTTTAATTTTGATTGCAATCAGAGGGAAAAAAATAAAATCCGAAATTGCTTTTGCCCCTTTTTTGATTATTGCCGGCATCATCGCGCTCCTTTGGGGTGACAGGCTGATCAATTTGTATCTGAATTTTGTTATAATATAGACATGACGAAATTCAAGGCAAAACTCGGCATGACTTTAATTGAGCTTTTAGTTGTTATAACCATCATCGGGTTGATGGTCGGTGTTGCTTTCCCAATATTCAGTTATTATCAAAAAAGGGGAGCTGTTGTCTCGGATGCTGAAAATATGGTTCAAGTTTTAAATTATGCCAGAGCCTTAGAAAATAACCCCGACTATCAAACACGATCAGATGAAAATTCTCAGACAGTGGTAAAACTGGTAAATACCGATGGTGTCTACAAAGCACAAATATATTCAACAGTTGATAGCTCGAAGATAATAGATGAATTTCAGTTTATGACCAGCGTGAAGGTTTATTTGAATGGTACCGAAACTTCGCCTGATGGTCTCGAGATTAAAATTGACGGCAAAACACCAAAAGAGCAGCTTGGCTGCAGTATAGGCGTTTGTACTAATTATATTAAAATTCGATTCTATAAAGGTAATAGTTCGTCGATCTACAAAGAGGTTGAACTATTAAACACAAGAGAAGCGACCGATCAGCTTTTCTCAATAAAGGTTAAATGACAATGAGGCAGTCGAGAAACAAAAAAGCTTTTGGGTTAATTGAGACTTTGGTAGCCTGTTCGATCCTAATTATAATAACCGGGGCACTTTTGGCTGTTCACATCTTGACCACTAATAATATTAGCTATGTTAAGCATCGGGCCCAAGCCTACAGTTTAGCCAGCGAGGGGATTGAGTCTGTCAGGCAAATTCGAGAAACCAATCTAATTGACGGACAACAGCTTACTTCCTGGGACAGTTTGGTTTGTGCCAGCTCGGTTTTTTCCAAACCGGAATTCAGCAATTTGGATGATAACGACGAGAGCAATGATAAAATTTATGCAATATTCCTAAATCAGGGCGCGTGTACAAATCTGGCCCCAATCCCTAGAAAATTTCTAAAACTCCAAAATGAGGGGGAAGAAATCGTAATTGGGGGCACAACATATACCAGAAAAATTACTTTTCGTTCAAGCGGAATCGACCCCTACATTAATGCGCCCGCCGGGCAAGGACAGGCGACAACCGAGAATAATGCTTTTCGAATTAACGTTGAAGTAAGTTGGACTTTGAATGGGCAAAATCGCAATATCTCTGTCAGTGAACTGCTGACTAATTGGAAACAAGGTTTTTAAATGAATAAAAAAGCATTTACCCTAGCTAAATACGGCAAGGCCGTCCGTCGAAAGCGGAATTTCGCAGGGTTTACATTAATGGAAATTTTGCTGGCAATAACCGTTTTTTCATTTGCGATGGTATTTGTCGCCGGTATATTTTCTGCCATTCTTGGGAACCAAAGTTCTATTTCAACAAATTCAATTATCAATAAAGAATCTGAAAGAATTATCAGGCAGATTTCCGACGACACAATCAACGCAATTGCCGTCGGTGCGGTTACTAAGCCCAATAGTTCGGATTTGGACCCCAACTACAAACCCAAAGGAATCTTATTCCTCAGGGATGATGGCCTTTCCGCCGAGCCAAGTCTCAATTGTCAAATCGATGCCACGGCAAACTGTGATTATTCCGGTATTGTTCTGTTTTCCAAAACGGATTTAAAAATTTACCGCTTCAACAGTACAAACAAAACGATCGAATATGCCGTCGATACTTCGCCAATCTTAAAAATCGCCAACAGTAACAAAATTTCTACGGATTACAAATTTGAAACATTAAATAGCGACAAAGTCGAAATATTATCGTCCGGTTTTAGAGGTATTTCTTGCTATAATACTAACTGTAAAGTTGCTCCTTACATTAAAATTGGCTTTACGACACAAACTAAAGGTTACGCGACCAAATCTGCCCGGCAGCGGGCAAAATTAGAAATTAGAACGATTGTTTCTGCCCGAAGTTATTAATTAAATAGGAATTTATGAAAAGAATTTTTTCCGGCATACAGCCGACTGGGACACTACATTTAGGAAATTATCTCGGTGCAATAAAACAATGGGTTGATCTGCAAGACAAAGTTGATGAATCAATTTTTTGTATTGTTGATTTGCACGCAATCACAGTTAATCGCGATCCGAAGTTGTCGGAGAACATCTTGTCAATTGCGGCCTGGTATTTGGCCTGTGGGGTTGATCTCTCTAAATCAAAGATATTCGTCCAATCAACTCGCCCAGAGCATGCCGAATTGGCTTGGATTTTGAACTGCTTCGCAACAATGGGAGAGCTTGGAAGAATGACTCAGTATAAGGAAAAATCGGATGGAAAGCGTGACAACGTTTCCGTCGGCCTTTTTGACTACCCGGTTTTGATGGCGGCAGATATACTTTTGTATCAATCAACCGATGTACCGGTTGGCGAAGACCAGAAACAACATGTTGAATTAGCCCGTGATTTAGCGATTCGGGTCAACAATCAATACCCTGGAGTTTTTACAGTTCCGGAGCCATTAATTCCTGACGACATCAAGCGAATTAAAGGACTGGATAATCCGGAAAAGAAGATGGCAAAATCAGCCGGCTCGGAATACAATTATATCGCCCTGGATGATAGTGCTGACGTTATCCGCAAAAAGATCAGCCGGGCGGTAACCGATTCCGGCAGTGAAATTGTCGCCCGTGAAGACAAGCCAGCAATGACCAATCTTTTAAATATTTTCTCCGGCATTTCCGGCCGTGATATTAAAAGTTTGGAAGCCGATTTTAATGGCAAGGGATATGGGGATTTTAAAAAAGCGCTAGCGGAAGAAATCATACTTTTTTTGGAACCAAAACAAGCCAAATATAAAGAGATCATGGCTAATAAAGATAAGCTCCGAAAAATATTATCAGACGGTGCGGAGGCGGTGCAGCCACTCGCACGGAAGACCTTGGAAAAAGTTAAAAAGACAATCGGTTTGGGAATTTAAACATTCCCTTATTGTAAATTGATTGAAAATTTTAAATTTTAAATTTTAAATTGAAAATTATTGTATGGATAAAATTTTTATTAACACCGACGGGGGATCGCGGGGTAATCCCGGGCCTGCTGCAATTGGAGTAGTTTTTGGCAATGAAGAAGGCGAAGTAATCCACCAGCACAAAGAGTGTATCGGTAAAGCGACAAATAACGAAGCCGAATATCAGGCAATTATTAAAGCGCTTGAGCTCCTTTTGAAATCAAAATGGTTTTCCGAGAATAATATTGCCGAAAAAGAAGTAATTTGCCGGTTGGATTCACAGCTTGTTGTCGAGCAAATTAACGGTAATTACAAGATTAAACAGGATCATATAAAACTTCTGATTGCCCAAGTTCGTCAAATGATTGCACAAATGCATTTGAATATCTCGTTCGTTCATGTCCGGCGCGAAGAAAATAAGTTGGCTGATAAATTGGTAAATCAGGCATTAGATAGTTAGGAGATAGCCTAATTTGGCAGATTCAATTTGCAATTTCTTCTTGGTAAATACAATCTTATTTGGCACAAAAAAAGACCTTGAAAAGGTCAGATGTGGCCGCCGCGCTATAAGAGCCGCGGCGGCCACCGGTAAAACTACTGCTGGTACCCCGTCACGCGAAGCGCGTGGCGGAGTCCCGAGATACTCCCCTCCTTTCTCGTAACCGCAACGGCAGCGGCTACGACCTCGTCGCGCAACAAGTTCGCCAGCTCGATGCCGGCTTCCGCAGATGCGGAACGGAGGTCGACGGCGCGAGCCCAGCTCTCGGCAGCGTCCAGAATCTGGGCCGCCTCATACCGGTCAAGCTCTCGGTTGTCCGAGAGAGCTACGACCTTGAGGGTTGTGACCTTGGCGCAAACGCCCCAGCGTGACTTCGGCCACTCGGAAGCAGCGATGGCAAGCTGCTCCCATCCGTCGAGAAACCGGCTACCGAGATCCAGGCCAGCGTGAGCAGCTATTTCCTCGCCACACACGAAGCCGTTATTCTGGAGCCAGCGGCCAATCGTCTCGGCCTCTGGGTCGAGGCAACCGTGGGTGAGCGGCGCCCGCTTCCCGATTCGCCTTGCGGCGAGGTCGAGCAGATACCTCGACGCCGCGTCGGCGACGAGAATCGGTCCCGACAACTTGGCACCCAACCAAAGGTGCCGGTTGTACCCCAAGCCGGGCAGTTGACTGTAGGCGGTTCTGACCGCCTCCAAGCCTTTCAGGCACCCGACGGTGAGCTGGCTTGACTCACCGCTGGCCCACTCGGTCCCCACCAGATATTTCACCGGCGGGTCCGTGACCTTCGCGTTTGATACAGCATACTGCCAATCGATTCCACTGCTCATAGTCTCTCTCCTGTTTTCTGCTGCGCCTCGTCGGGAGAGTTGTCGGCGCAGTCAGGGATTTGCGGCTTATTGCAATCTTTGATAATCCGGTTTGCCTCCGGAACATATTACTACCTACCCTTTTGCCGCAACGAGAGGGTAGGTCTAGGTTGTCAACGATCAAAGCCTCAAAGCATTCGCTATCAGGCTCTAAGGAGTCGATTTTGTAAAAAATCTACTTTTTAGAGCCAAAATAATTATTCGAGCAACCTTTTCTGCTGCGTGAAATATCGAACATTTTACCAGTAAATACTATCATATTTTACTTAAAAAGTCAAGTGTTGAATGAAAAAACTTGTCTAGTAGGCTATTCAGTTCTAACCCAAATTTGGAGCTTTACAAGCTTTGGGTTTATAATTATAGGGCGGAGTGCAACTGTTCATAATAGTGAATTGAATTTATTTTGGCATTTGTTTTATTTCAATCGTAATATATCATCATTATGAAAATTAGCATCAAAGTCATTCCGTCCGCAAAAGTAGAACAAGTCCAGCCAGCACTCGATGGCTCTTTGAAAGTTTGGCTTCGGGCCAAGCCAAAAGAAGGCGAGGCCAACCGCGCTCTAATTAAATTGCTTTCTGATTATTACGATGTTCCAAAATCTCAAATTGAAATAATCTCTGGCCTAACCTCAAGAAATAAAGTAGTCGAAGTAGAAAAATAGTTCTAATAAAAAATGGCCGCGCCCCGAGGGGCACGAGCCAGTGTTGGTGTGCAGAACTACTTGCGCGCTCGACATCGCCGCCGCTCTTTCTTCTCGGCTTTGATGCAGTCATCCAGACGCAGGATGCCGTCTTTGGGCCCGTATCGCAGCTCGCCAGGGATCGTACGCCCGTCGTCAAGCTGCTTATGAAACACTCTGCAGCGCGGCCTGGCGGGAAGAAACTCGCCGTGGGTCAAATGACGGCATCCGCCACAATGAGTCGCAGTAGACGGGTTGATCGCAATTGTAACTTTGGACATTGCCTCTACCTCCTTCTGCCCTAGATTCGCATTTGAATCCGAACACTTTAGAATAAAAAGTAGAGATTTTTAAAAAGATAAAATGATGAAAAAAAAGTAGATTTAGCCATCTGTCAAAAGATGAACGAAATGAAATTACCATTCTTTTGGGAAAGAAATATTCATTGAGAGATATTGCAAAGGTTTTGGGTCGGTCGGTTTCAACTCTGTCTGATGAGATAAAGAGAAATTCTGTAAATGGAGAATACAACCCGAAAAAAGCCCAGCATAAATCGTATGTTAGGCGCAGAGATTCAAGCTTTCGCGGAAAAAAGATTGTTGCCGATGACCAACTCAGGAAGTTTATCGACGATGCGTTGGTTAACGGTCAGTCAGCCAAAGCAATTGCCGGCAGATTAAAATACCAAGAGAAAAACCTGCCGAATGTCTCAAAGGATACGATTTATCGCTACACTAAAAGTCCATACGGTAAATTGATTGGAGTTGAACTCCAAAAGAAAAGAAGATTCCGCCCGACTAAAAAAGTCACACAGCTAAAAGATCGGGTTTTCATTAACGAGAGACCAAAGAACATCAACAACAGATCCAGAATTGGCGACTTGGAGGGTGACTTCATTGTTTCCGGTAAATTAGGCAAAGGAATACTTCTGGTAGTGACCGACAGAAGATTGCGAGTGGCATTTCTTGAATTGATCCTTAGTGTTTCCATTGATGAGGTTCACAGTGCATTTGGGAAAATCAAAGAAAGATTTCCAGAAATGAGAACTTTAACACTCGATAATGATATTCTGTTTCAAATGCACAAAACATTAGAGCAGTTACTTCAAATCAAAATATATTTCTGCAATCCGTTTCATTCCTGGGAGAAAGGCAGCGTCGAAAACACCAACAAACAAATTCGAAAGTTCATCCCGAAAGGTAGTGATCTGTCACGATATGACCAAGAGTTCATTGAGGCAATTGAAGAAATCCTAAACCAGCGATTTATGGAGTGCTTGAAATATGCAACACCGGAAGAAAGATTAAACAATTACCGGAAAAACAAAAAACAGCCCGATAAATCTGCTGTTTTGAATATTCAAAGTGTTCGGATTGACCCCGTCCCGTAGGTGCCCAGCGTTGGTTGTAATAATATCATATTGTTGTGTTTTTGTCAAGATTGAAAAGTGAGCGTGAACATTGTAGAATTAAAAACATCAATTATAAACTTGGAAAGGTCCCGAAACAAGTTCGGGATGACATAAATGTCATTTAAAAAAGTCGATCCACAATTGAATCTTCCAAAAATTGAGGAAGAAATCCTTAAGTTTTGGGATGAGAATAAAACTTTTGAGAAATCGCTGGAGATGCGAAAGGATGCGCCGCTCTATACCTTTTATGATGGGCCGCCATTTGCCACTGGAACGCCTCACTACGGACATATCGTTGCCAGTCTAATGAAGGATGTCGTGCCACGTTACTGGACGATGAAGGGCAAGCTGGTGGAGCGCAAGTGGGGTTGGGATTGCCACGGTCTGCCGATCGAAAACATTGCCGAAAAAGAACTAGGTATCAAAACCAAAAAGCAGATTGAAGAAATGGGCGTTGATAAATTCAACGAATTTTGTCGCTCCAAAGTTTTAGGTTACGTCGACGAATGGAAAAAAGTTATCCGCCGGCTAGGCCGTTGGGCAGATATGGATAACGCTTACAAAACCATGGATCTATCCTACATGGAATCCGTTTGGTGGGTTTTCAAACAGCTCTATGATAAAGGTTTGGTTTACGAGGGCTATCGCTCAATGCATATTTGCCCGCGCTGTGAGACAACCCTGTCGCAATCCGAAGTCGCAGAGGGTTATAAAGATATTAAAGATTTGTCGGTCATCGCGAAGTTTGAACTTGTCGACGAACCAGGAACCTTTCTTCTCGCTTGGACGACTACTCCTTGGACTTTGATTGGAAACGTAGCCTTAGCTGTTAATAGCGGTATTGAATATGTGAGAATTTCATCCGATCAAGGCGTCTTTATCACGTCAGAATCATATTGGAGCACTACGCTGGAACCCTTATGGAGAAGCAAAACAGATTTTCACATGAAGTACGAAAAGATGGACATAAAGAAATATATTGGCAAGAAATACAAACCACTATTTGATTTTTATACTGATCAAAATATCGAAAACAAAGAAAACGGCTGGAAAATTGTCGAAGCGGATTTTGTCGAAGACCAAGAAGGTACTGGTGTAGTTCATATTGCTCCGGCATTCGGCGAAGATGATATGAATTTGGGCAAAAAGCTTAATTTACCATTTATTCAACATGTTGGAATGGATGGAATTATCAAGTCTGGATTTGGAGAATTCTCTGGCTTATCTGTTAAGCCAGCCGCGGACGTTCAATTAACTGATGTTGCCATCATCAAATATCTTGCAGCTAAAAATTTACTCTTCGATAAAGCTCAATATGAACATTCCTATCCTCATTGTTGGCGTTGTGAAACACCGCTTATAAACTATGCGACCTCGTCTTGGTTTGTGGCTGTGGAGAAGGTTAAAAATGAGGCAATAAACAATGCCAAAGATATTAATTGGTCTCCAAAACACATCAAAAAAGGCCGCTTTGGAATGTGGCTTGAGGGTGCCAGGGATTGGTCAATTTCAAGACAACGTTATTGGGCTTCTGTCATGCCAATTTGGAAATGTGCTGGCGATGCCGAAGTCAAAAGTCAAAAGTCAAAAGTCAAAAGTCAAGGTTGTGGAAATATTCAAGTCATAGGATCAGTTGGCGAGCTGGAACACCTATCAGGTCAAAAGATTACTGATCTGCATAAGCATATTGTTGATGAAATAACATTCGAGTGTCCTGATTGTGGTGGGACAATGAAACGGATACCGGATGTTTTGGACACTTGGTTTGACTCCGGATCGATGCCATATGCCCAGATGCATTATCCGTTCGAAAATAAAGAAAAGTTCGAATCTAATTTTCCGGCCGAGTTTATTGCTGAGGGCGTTGATCAAACTCGCGCTTGGTTTTATTATTTGCACGTTTTGTCTACGGCAATAATGCAAAAGCCGGCTTTCAAAAACGTTATTGTCAACGGAATAGTTTTGGCCGAAGACGGTAAAAAAATGTCCAAACGCTTGCAGAATTATCCTGACCCAATGGAGGTTTTTGAAAAATATGGTGCCGATGTTTTGCGGCTTTATTTACTCTCTTCACCGGTGATGATGGCTGAAAACTTGAGTCTGAAGGAGCTGGAACTTCAAGAGTTATCGCGCGGATTTTTCAGAATGCTTTGGAATTCATATTATTTCTTCGTACTTTATGCTTCAACTGATAATTGGCAGCCGAAAGATAGTGTAGAAAACTCAGAAAATTTATTAGATAAATGGATTTTGGCCAAAGTCGAATTTTTGAATCAGGAAGTTGAAAAGAATATGCAGGCTTATAATTTACCTGCGGCAACCAGACAGTTATTTGGGTTTGTCGACGAATTATCGAATTGGTATATACGCCGATCCAGAAAAAGATTTTGGAAGTCGGAAAATGATCAGGACAAAAATAACGCTTACCAAACCCTTTATAGTGTTTTAATCAAACTATCTAAGATTTTGGCTCCGTTCGCGCCTTTTATTTCCGATGAGATTTATCGAAATTTGTCCGGTCATGATTCGGTTCATTTAACGGATTTTCCCTCTGTGGACAACTTATTTATAGACGAAGACATTGTAAATGACATGGATTTGGTCCGAAAAATTGTCGAACTTGGTTTGTCAAAACGAGCAGAGGCCAAAATAAAAGTCCGGCAGCCGCTAATGAGTCTCAAATATAAATTTAAACAACTACCTATAGAGCTAGAATCGATTATTGCCGACGAAGTCAATGTCAGAAGTATATATCATGACAAACTATTAAAAACTGATATTGAACTCGATATTGAACTTACGGAAGATTTGATCGCCGAAGGTTACTCGAGAGAGTTTATCAGGACTGTCCAAGCCTTGAGAAAAAAAGCTGATTTTAATATTTCCGACCGAATTGAAACGTTTTTCCAGACCGAAGATAGGGAATTGACTGACGCATTGAAAAAGTATGATGATGTAATAAAAAAAGAAACTCTTTCGGTGTCATTTTCCGATCGAAAAGCTGATATTGAGCAATCGGAAGAAACAAAAATCGAAGGAAAAGAAATTTGGATTGGGGTGAGAAGGAAAATTTCTTCAAATGCTGACTAAGTTAAAGAACATTGATTTTCCTTTATTGGCTGTAACAATCCTTTTATCGATTGCCGGAATTGCGGTAATCTATAGCCTGGTATTTGCCACGACCGATAGCAATATCGTAATAAAACAAATTGTTTTTTTTAGCGTTGGAATTGTTGCCTTGGTGCTTTTGTCAAACTTGGATTATAAAATGCTTTCTGGAACAAGTTGGTATCTCTACGCAGTCGTTATTGTATTATTAGTGGTTGTGGATCTCTATGGTAAAACTACCGGCGGCGCCACCAGATGGATTGACCTAAGGGTCTTTCAGCTTCAGCCCTCGGAAATTTACAAATTTGCGTCTGTAATTTTTTTGGCCTCATTTTTTTCTAAGCGTATTGGTCGTGTTAGAGTATTTGATCTTCTTTATGCTTTTTTTATGCTTTTGCCTCCGCTTTATCTTGTTCTAGTTGAACCGGATTTGGGAACCGCGCTGGTGATTGTCTTTTCTTGGATAACGGTGGTAATTTTTTCCAAACTCACACTCAAGCAATACCTTTTTTTTGCAATCTCTGGCATAACATTCATTACAATCTTTGTATTGTCAGTTAAGAATATTGCTCCTTTTGGCCCACTTTTGAAAGATTATCAGCGCGAAAGAGTCGAGGTTTTTCTTAACCCAGCATCAGATCAACTCAGAAGTGGATATAATGTTAAACAAGCCCAAATTGCTATCGGATCCGGTGGTTTTTGGGGCAAGGGTTTGGGTCAGGGCTCTCAATCGCAATTGAAATTCTTGCCAAAACCGGAAACTGATTTTATTTTTGCCGGTTATGCTGAAGCATTTGGGTTTGTTGGTAGTATTTTGTTATTTGTTGCTTTTATTTTTCTCTTATCAAAAATTGTAGATATTGCCAAAGAGTCGAAAGACAACCTTGGTTATTTGTTGGCTGTTGGTATTGGAGCAACTTTCATTTTCCAGGTCGGCATAAATGTCGCTATGAATATTGGTTTGGCTCCGGTAACCGGAATTCCATTGCCTTTTGTTAGCGCCGGCGGCACGTCATTGATCGTTTCGTTTGCAATGATTGGAGTTTTGCAAAGTATCCATATCCATCGTAAGAAAATCAGCTTTTAGCGAACTATTGACTAATTGTCGCTCTTTTGTTAAGATTTGATTGTATTCCGTCGGGGATTTTTTAAATTAGGAGTCTTAAATGTTTGCCGTAGTAAGTATTGCCGGAAAGCAATTTATTGCCGAGGCAGGTAAAAAAATCAAAATTGATGCAAAAATTGATTCTAAGGATAAAAAGATCAATCTTTCTCAGATTCTTCTTATTGCTGATGGGAAAAAAGTAGAGGTAGGAAAACCAACTATCGATGGAGCTTCAATCGATGTCGAGATACAAAATGAATTAAAATCGAAAAAAGTTCTTGTGGTGAAACACCATCCTAAAAAAAGATATCGAAGAACCTTGGGTCACAGACAAGATCAAACCATCCTTAATGTCTTAAAGATCAATCAAAAATTAAAATAATCATTATCTCGAGATGAGGAATAACAAAATAATTAAATACATTTCTGATTCATACCAAGAACTTTTAAAAGTTACCTGGCCAACAAGAAACGGATTAATAAAAGATACGGCAATTGTAATTATTTCGTCAGTTGTAATTACTGCCACACTTGCAGTAATTGATTTAGGTCTAACTAAAACATTAGAGTATTTAATTTCTCTAAAAGGATAATATGGAAAATCCAAAATCCAAAATCCAAAAAACACAAGAAGTTATCGAATCTGAAGCAACAGATTCAGTTTTAGATGAGCCGGAAAATAGTGAGGGAGAACAAAAACCGAAAAATTTGAAGACTAACCGACAGTCAGGTGAGAGAAACTGGTATGTAATTCATACCTATTCCGGTTATGAAGAGCAGGTGGCTGACAACTTGAAACAAAGAATTGAATCATTCGCTATGGAAGACAAAATCTTCGATGTCGTTGTGCCGAAAGAGAAGCAGATTGAAATTAGAAACGGTAAACGCAGGACAGTGGAAAAAAGAATTTTTCCTGGGTATGTAATGGTTGATATGATCGTTGACGATGATTCGTGGTATGTGGTTAGAAACACTCCGAATGTCACCGGGTTTATCGGTTTTGGTGTCCGGCCGACACCAATGTCGCAGGACGAGATCGAGCGAATCAAAAAGAGAATGGGTGTTGAAGAGCCTAAATACAAAATTGAATTTTCTATTAATGATCTTGTAAGAATTACTGACGGTGCACTTAAGGGGTTTGAGGCAAAGGTTGAAGATATTGATCACGAAAAAGGTAAAATTAAAGTTTTAGTTAATATGTTTGGCCGTGAAACTCCAGTCAATTTAGATTTTCTTCAGGTTAAAAAGATATAAAAATAGTCGAAAGTCTATAAAGATTAAAGAAAAAATATTATGGCAAAAGAGATTAAAGCAAAAATTAAGTTACAATGTCCTGCAGGAAAAGCTAATCCTGCGCCTCCGGTCGGACCGGCTTTGGGCCAGCATGGCTTGAATATTATGGAATTCTGCAACTCTTTTAATGAGCAGACCAAAGAGCTAGGAGACACAGTAATTCCAGTTGAAATTACGGTTTATGAAGACAGGACTTTTTCGTTTATTTTGAAAAATCCACCGGCCGCAGTTCTTCTTAGAAAAGCCTTGAAACTTGAAAAGGGTTCGGGCAGTGCTAAAAAAGAAAAAGTCGGAAAAATTTCAAAAGAGGACCTAAGAAAAATTGCCGAACAGAAATTACCTGATCTAAATGCAAAAACTGTTGAGGCGGCAATGAACACCCTGGCCGGTACTGCCAGAAACATGGGCATCGAAGTAGAGAAATGATGCGCAGCGTCATCCTCGACTTGATCGGGGATCCAATTAGTTAGGTAGATTCCCACTTCCGTGGGAACAATAAAACCCCGGAATCGGGGTTTTATTGGTTGTATTTAATTTGCTATCCACGACCTGATAAGCCAAAGGAGGGGCAAAGGCTTTCTAGATACGCAGATAGCAAATTAAATACAACTCCAACTACTTAAAATATAGCAAAATATTAATTTATGTCAAATAGCAATCTCAATTTTTTCAAAGATCAAAGTATTACATTAGATGAGGCTGTAACACAACTTCATAATTTTGGCTTTGAAAGAATTAGCCATCTCGAAACTTTTGGACAATTCGTCGTTGCCGGTGGGCTATTAAAAATATATTCCTCAGTTGATTTGAACCCGGTCGTATTAGATTTTTTTGGAGACAAAATCGAGGAAATATATCTATATGATCTTGACAAAAACAAAAGGACAGAATCACTTGCCGAAGTAAATATTCCCAATAACATTATATCTCTTGAGGAAAATAGTGTTCGTCCCGGTGATCTTGTTGTACACATCGATCACGGCATAGGTATATACCGAGGGTGGGTAATTAAAACAGTTGAAAAACAACAAAAGAAACTCCTATCCATTGAGTATGCTAATGGTGACCACTTGTACCTACCACAAAAAGTGTTATTCAAATTAACGAAATATTTGGGTATCAGCAGAAAAAAACCGAGGTTATCCAGACTTGGTTCTCCGGTTTGGGAAAAATCGCGCAAAAAGATCGAAGAAAATATTTTTGCCTTGGCAAAGGAACTTCTCGAAGTATATGCTAAAAGAGAACTAACCAAGCGACCCAATTATCACATCGATAAGACATTGGATAAAAAGCTAAAAGATTCCTTTCCCCACAGCGAAACTCCTGACCAAGAAAAGGCATTGTCAGAAATATATTCCGATCTGGAAAATGGTGTTCCGATGGACAGACTTTTAATCGGTGATGTCGGTTTTGGTAAAACTGAAGTTGCTGTTAGAGCCGCAATGCAAGTTATTGAAAATGGCTCGCAGGTTGCAATTTTGGCCCCGACAACAATTTTGTCCCAGCAACACTTAGTCACTATAGGTGAAAGATTAAAAGACTTCGGCATCAAGATTCGAGAACTTTCGAGATTTGTTAAAGAGGTGGACCAAAGCGCAACAATTGCCGGCTTAAAATCTGGAGGAGTTGATTTAATTATTGGTACTCACAGATTGATAAAAAATGATGTGCAATTCAAAAATTTAGGTCTATTAATCATTGACGAAGAGCAGCGCTTTGGGGTTAAAGATAAAGAAAAATTGAAATCGTTTAAAACGGACGTTGATATCTTATCGCTATCAGCTACTCCAATACCCAGGACTTTGTTTATTTCGCTTTCTGGTATAAGGCAAATCTCAGTAATTAAAACCCCGCCCAAAGGCAGAATGCCGATTAAAACCAAGGTTCTAAAATACCAGCCGGAAATAATCAAAGAATATATTGAAACCGAACTAAAAAGATCGGGCCAAGTTTACTATTTGCATAACGATGTAAGAACCATTGAAGCGAAAAAAGTTGAAATCGAAAAACAATTCCCGCAAGCAAAAATTGCCGTTGGTCATGGGCAGATGGGGGAAGACAAATTAGCAGCCGTAATGTCTGATTTTGCCGGCGGAAAGATTGCTATTTTAATTTGTTCAACGATAATCGAAAACGGCTTGGATATCCCGACCGCAAATACTTTAATAGTTGAAGATAGCGAACGGTTCGGTCTTTCGCAGTTGTACCAGATTAGGGGCAGAATCGGTCGGGGTGAAAATCAGGCTCAGGCAATTTTTACTTACAAAAAACCGCTAGTTGGCAATGCTTATCGCCGGCTTCAAGCGTTAGTTGAAAAAACCGATTTGGGCAGCGGTTTTGATATTGCATTTTCCGATTTGGAAATTCGTGGCGGCGGCAACATCCTTGGCCGCCAACAACACGGGAATATGGAGGAGCTGGGATTGATATTATATACTAAGCTTTTGAATCAAGCAGTAGCGAAACTAAAAACTGATAAATAAAAAATGCCCAGACATACCATTACGGGCATTTTTTTATTTAATCTAGAACTTATCAATATACGGATTTGTACCTTGTTCGCTGCCAGTCAGCCTTTTCATTGCTCTAGCAACTCTTGCCTGTTCCGCTGTCTCGTATGTTTTTGGTTCTTCTTGCTCTCGGGTAGGTCGACGATGTTCAATTGGCGGCATGCTTGGTGGTGGAGAAGTTTCATCATAATCAAATCCTATTTGTCCTCCAGCCTCAGGATTTCCCATAATACCTCCTCAAAAAGAATTAATTAGGTTACCATTATAGTAACAAATATCAAATAATTCGTCATTTCGACATCATGAAATGACGAGAAATATACAAGTTATATATTAATAAAAACAATAAGTTGTATATTTCTCGCCTTGCCTAAAATCGGCAATGGCTCGAAATGACAAGATGGTATTATGAAGAAAGTTCTATCACAAGACGAAAAAGAAACTTTATTACTTTTGGGTCAGAGTCCAAAAGTTGGGGCAAAAACCCTTAAAAAGGTCTTGCATCATTACAAAAATGATCTGACAAAAGTTTTGTCTGAAAGCGAGAGCAATCTTTCAAAGATCTTCACCGGTGCTCCTCTGGAGGGGATTATTGAGTCACGTCGCCAGAAATTTGATAAAAATATCTTTGCCAAACACAATATCAAAACGATTTTTTATGGCGAAAAAGAATATTCAAAATTATTATCGCAAATATACGATCCGCCAATCATTTTATACTGTCGTGGAAATACCGATCTTCTATGCGCAATTTCTATCTCAATTGTTGGCTCGAGAAAACATACAAGCTACGCCAAATCAGCACTGGAAAAAATCATTCCCGAATTAGTAAATGCCAGGATTGCAATTATTTCCGGCATGGCCCTGGGTGTTGATGGCATAGCTCATTATTTAACAGTCGAAAATTCCGGAAAGACTATCGGAGTGCTTGGTTGCGGCGTTGATGAAATATACCCGACATCGAATAGAGTTTTAGCCGAAAGAATTTTAGCTCAGAGCGGATTAATTATCTCCGAATTTCCGCCTGGCACGCCACCATTAAAACAGAATTTTCCGCTTAGAAACAGAATAATTGCCGGCTTATCATCAGGCACTTTAGTCGTCGAAGCCAGACACGACTCAGGCTCGCTTATAACTGCCGGTCTTGCTAATGAGTATTGTCGTGAGGTGTTTGCCGTACCGGGCAATATCGACAGTTTCGCTTCTGAAGGCACAAATGAATTAATTAAACAGGGAGCCAAGATTACAACTGCCGCGTCTGACATACTTTCCGAGTTAAATATTGATTTTGACATTGGTAAATCTACTATTATCGAGCCGGAAAATGATGATGAGGCGAAAATTTTTAAATCAATCGAAATAGAGGCGCTCCCGGTTGACAAAATCTCAAAAATTACTAAGCTTGATATTGTGGCTGTTAATTCGATGATGTCGCTCTTGGAGATTTCTGCTAAAGTAGAAAAGATTAATAATTCTTTCAAATTAAAGGGAAAACTTAAGAAAAATTAACTCAATACTCTCAAATTGACCTAATTAACCTAAGTAATTTGGAAATTAGACATTATGTGAGTTTGTTAGTTCAAACAGGCGTAAATATATTTAAAAATAAAAATACAACAAGGAGTTAAAGCATGAACCTAGTAATTGTTGAATCGCCGGCAAAGGCAAAAACCATAGAAAAATATTTGGGCCGAGGTTTTAAAGTCCTGGCCTCTTTTGGTCATATCAGAGATTTGCCAAAGAAAGAACTCGGTGTTGACGTTGCTAATAATTATCAGCCGACCTACGAAATTCCGGCTGACTCAAAGAAGACTATTTCTGCGCTAAAGAAGGAGTGGAAAGAGGCGAAAGAGATTTATCTGGCAACTGACTTGGATCGCGAAGGAGAGGCAATTTCTTGGCATTTGAAAGAAGCTCTCGGCTTGAAAGAAAATTACAAGAGGATTACTTTCAACGAAATTACAAAAACAGCAATTGATAAGGCGATGGCCAAACCCAGAGAGATAGACATGAATTTGGTTGACGCTCAACAAGCCCGCCGGGTTTTGGACCGATTAGTCGGTTATAAACTCTCGCCGCTTCTGTGGAAAAAAGTTAAATCCGGTCTATCTGCAGGTCGAGTCCAATCTGTTGCCGTGCGCTTGGTAGTTGAGCGCGAAAGAGAAATCAAAAAGTTTAAACCGGAAGAGTATTGGATTTTAGCAGTATTGCTTTCAAAAAAGAAAGATGAACTAAAATTCAAGGCTTTTCTTGTTGAGGAAGATGGCAAGCCGATTAAGAAGCTTGATATTAAAGCTGAAAAAGACGCTAAACGAATTGAAAAAGCACTGTCTACAGCTAAATACAAAGTCCTTTCGGTTGATAAAAATGAAACTTTGCGAAATCCTTCAGCTCCGTTTACTACGTCGACGTTGCAAATGGAATCCTCTCGTAAACTCGGAGTTTCAGTTAAACAGACCATGATGCTGGCTCAAAAGCTTTATGAAGCCGGTAAAATTACCTATATGCGAACTGACTCGACCAATTTTTCATCTGAAGCAGTTAAAGAAATCAGAAAGATTGTGGGAAAGGACTACGGCCAAAAATATCTGCCGGAAGCTGAACAGAAATATGCCAGTAAAAAAAGAGCTCAGGAGGCACATGAGGCCATCCGCCCGACTCATTTTGATGACCGCGATGGTTCGGATGACCCGAGAGAAAAGCGACTTTATGATTTGATTTGGAAGCGATCGGTTGCCTCACAGATGGCGAGTGCAAAAATTGAGGTCATCGAAGCTAGAATTGCGGCCGAAACAAAAGAGAAACTTGTTTTCGCCGCCCGTGGGGAGAGTATTAAATTTGATGGTTTTATTAAGGTATATACCGAAGGCAGGGACGACGAAGTTGAGGAAGAAAAAGTAACGATACCGGAGTTGGAAAAAGGAGAATCCCTAGATTTTCATCAATTTGAAAAATTACAAAAATTCACAGAACCGCCAAAACGCTATACTGAGGCGACATTAGTTAAAAAGTTGGAAGGTTTGGGCATCGGCCGACCGTCAACTTACGCTCCGACAATGTCGACAATACAAGACCGTGGCTATGTTCGGCTCGAGGAAAAAAGATTTCATCCTGATGAGATCGCTGAAATTGTAACCGATCTTTTAGTCGAGCACTTTCCCAAAGTCGTTGATTATCAATTTACTGCTCACATGGAAGATGATTTTGACGAAATCGCCGATGGCGACATGAAATGGCAGGACGTAATTGATGAATTCTATGTTCCATTTGCAGCCAATTTAAAAGAGAAAAACAAAGAGCTCGATAAAAAAGATATTGTGCCGATAAAAGAAATCGGTGAGAAGTGTCCGGAATGCAAAAAACCGTTAGTTGAGCGATTCGGCCGTTTTGGCAAGTTTGTTGCTTGCTCTGATTATCCGACTTGTAAATATTCCCGGCCGCTTGAAAACAAAAAAGAAATGAAGGGCGCAGTTGTGGCCGACGGTGACGGTGGGACGACAAAAGTTGCCGAAGCGACAGGTGAAAAATGTGAAAAATGCAAAGGCGAAATGATATTGAAAGAAGGCCGATTTGGTAAATTTCTGGCCTGTTCAAACTATCCAAAATGCAAAAATACCAAAACGATTGTGATAGAATCGAAACACAAGTGTCCGGAATGCGATGAGGGTAAAATTGTTGAGCGCCGAACAAAACGCGGAAGAACTTTTTGGGGCTGCAGTGCTTATCCAAAATGCAAATACGCCACTTGGGATAATCCCGACACGCCAAAAAAAGAAAAAGGCGACGAGGAAGAACTGCCAAAGGAATTGACAGAAGAGTCGGCTGGAGAAAAGTCTGGCAAGGAATAAGCAAAGCTTTTAACGCCTTGTGCCTGCTTCGCGGGACTTTTGTGTCTTGTTATAAAAAAATGGCCGTGCCTGGTGGGGCCGTGCCGTTGATTGGTCTGATAAGTCTAGTCCTCCCCATTGTTTGGGCCATTGTCTTCCCATGGTAGGATGCGGCCGATGTTCACCCACTCCGGCAAGGCGTAGTGGAAGATGCCGCAAGCCAAGATCAGTACAAGCCCAGTGGCACCGATGATCCTTATGTTGTTCATCAGACCCTGGACAACCATGGTTGAGCCAATGAAACCCGTTGTGGTCAATATGGCATCTCGGCTGATTTGCAGCAGTTTCATATGTCATCTCCTCCAGACGTTGTGTATCGACATTCTAACAAAAATAATGCAAATTATCAATGCTTCCAAAGCCAGTACAAAATTTAATTGATGAGTTTTCTAAACTGCCGGGTATTGGACCAAAAACCGCCGCGCGTCTGGTTTTTTATCTATTAAAGAAACCTAAACCCGAAGTGCTTTCTTTTGGCAACGCTGTAAATGAGCTCCTGGAGAACATTAAATATTGCAGCCAGTGTTTTTCTATTACAGATAATGAAATTTGTGAAATTTGCTCTGACGAAAGACGGAATATCGAAATTTTAGCTGTCGTTGAAGAACCACTAGATATTGTGGCATTAGAGAAGACCCGAGCCTTTGATGGTCTATATCATGTACTTGGTGGTGCCATATCACCAATTGACGGAATCGGGCCAGAAAATCTTCGGACCACTGAGCTTCTTGACAAGGTGAAAAATAATCCTAAAATTAAAGAAGTAATTCTAGCGACCAACCCATCACTTGAGGGCGAGGCTACGGCGACGTACATAAAAACTAAGATTGAAAATATATCTCCCGAAATAGAAATCACTCGTATTGCCAGGGGTTTGCCGGTCGGCGGCGATCTTGAATATGCCGACGAGGTTACGCTGTCCAGGTCTTTAGAAGGCAGAAAAAAGTACAAATGATTGATATATCTATTTAGTTTGTATAGTATTTTGAACAAGTGAAAACATAAATAAAATAGCCCCACTTCGTCCAACTTCGCTCTGTGAGCTACGCTGGATTACGCGGGGCAAGGAGGAGTGAGGATGCCTGATAAGTATGTATGCGACTGCGGATTTAGCAGCAATGAATTTATCGAAGTTTGTCCAGAATGTGGATTTCCGATCACTGTCATAGATATTGAAGATGATGTTGAGGGCGTAGCATCTGAAAAATATACCGCATCCGATCTTGGTGGGCCGGAAGGTTCTGAAACAACAGAAGACGAGGACGCCACATCAATAAAAATCCCTCACCGAAAAGCGGCCTAAAACATTAACTGAATCAAAAGAAGCTCCGGTTGGTAATTCGGGGCTTTTTTAATTGAAATTGATCTGCTAGTATTTAGCTATGAAATTATTCAACACTCTCTCAAAATCGATTGAAGATTTTAAACCAATAAACGAAAATAGCGTCGCTCTTTATACTTGTGGCCCCACCGTTTATAACTATGCTCATATTGGAAATTTGAGAACTTATATTTTTGAAGATCTTCTCCGTCGCAGTTTGGAGTATGCTGGGTTTAGTGTGAATCATGTGATGAATATGACCGATGTCGATGATAAAACGATTAAGGCGTCGGATGGCAAACAAAAAGAGTTTAAGGACCTGACGAAAAAGTTCGAAAATGCATTCCTGGCGGATTTGGATGCATTGAATATCAAACATCCAACTGAAATTACTAGGGCGACTGAATATATAGATCAAATAGTAGAATTTATCTCAGATTTACTTGATCGTGGGTATGCTTACGAGGGCGATGATGGCTCGATTTATTTCTCGATTGATAAATTCAAAGATTATGGCAAACTATCAGGTCTTGATAAAGAAGGAATTCAAACAGGTGCCAGAGTATCGCAAGACGAATATACCAAAGATAATCCGGCGGACTTTGCACTTTGGAAAGCTTGGGATGAGGCTGATGGCGAGATATTTTGGCAGACCAAACTCGGCAAGGGCCGTCCGGGCTGGCACATTGAATGTTCGGCTATGAGCCAAGACAAGCTTGGGTCTACCATCGATATACATGCCGGCGCAGTTGATCTTGTTTTTCCTCATCATGAGAACGAAATTGCGCAAAGTGAAGCCAGGACTGGGGAAAAGTTTGTTAATTTTTGGGTTCATGGCGAACATCTTTTGGTTGATGGCAAAAAAATGTCAAAGAGTTTGGGGAATATTTATCTTCTTGCTGATATTGAGAAAAAAGGATTTTCACCGCTCGATTTCCGTTATTTGTGCTTAACGGCAAAATATCGCGACAAATTGAATTTTACTTGGGAATCATTAAAAGCCGCTCAAATTAGTCGTGAGAGACTTCTCAACTTTATTTGGCATACTGAAAATGAAAACATGGATTCTCCTCCAGAACATATAGACCTCCGGAAGGGCAACTATCATCAACAATTTATCGACAAGCTTAATAACGACTTAAATATTCCAGAATCCTTAGCAGTAATGTGGGAAATGGTTAGAGACAATTCCTTAAGCCCATGGCAGAGGCATTTTATACTTCAAGAGATGGATAAAGTATTTGGATTAGGTTTATTTGAAAGGAAACAGGAAAAAATTCCTACCGAAATTCAAAAATTAGTTGATGAGCGGGAGAAAGCTCGAGAAAACAAAAATTTTGCTCGTGCAGATGAGATGCGAGAACAAATTGAAAAGATGGGATATGTAGTTGAAGATATGGAAACTGGAACTAAAATTTATAAGAAATAAAAAAAAGCGCCCTCTGGCGCGAAGCCAAACGGCTGGGATGACAGCTCCATGGGAGCTGTTTTGGGTTCTGGGGGGAGCCCATCCTTTGTGTGCGGCTGAATCTGGTTCAGCCGGACCGCAAGCGAGGCTTGCGTTTTAAGGGCGGGGTTTGTTGTGTTGCCATTGCGAGGAGAAACGACGAAGCAATCTAGATTGCCACGCCTCCGTTATTAACGGATGGCTCGCAATGACAGCTAGGAATACTCTTTGTCCCAAGCGTCTGAGCCACTGCCGCACGAGGCGACAAAATGCTTAATGCGATTTGTTGACGGCTAGTGCGCTTGCCGTCGATCGCATATATCCGATAGTTGTCGGAATAAGCATTTTTGGTGGCCCAGGCGTCCGGGACAGACTTTTTGTGGTCGTCCGAGACGGGGCCACCTTAATCTATTGAGCGGGGACTTGCTCTCAAGATTTTGGGGCTCAGCATGGTCAGTGCAAGGGTGTCCGTTTTGGCAAACTCTTGCCAGACCATGATCGAAAAAGTTCGGCACCTAGCTGGGGTGGTGCAGAACTTTTTGACAGCTGCAGACTAGCATATGTTATACGGTAATGTCAATATTAGATAATAAAAAAATCCCGGCGTAAGACAACCGGGAAACGGGTCTTGAGACTTTCGTCTCGGGTGCCGGTTTATCACCGGCAATCACCCCTTTCAGGGAAGAATTGGTTTGGCCTACTTGCCGAGATCAGCGGCGTTGGCGATGCCGATCTCGCGTTGGCAAAAGGCCGATGGTGTACTACTGGCGGCCGGCTTCAGCTGCTAATCCGCGTTGGATTGCTGCCGAACGACCGCCCGGCCGGGGCCGCCGCGCTAGCTGGCGCCGATGGTGGCCGCGCCGCCGTGGATCACGCCCAGGAAGCCGATGTCCTTGTTCGCGTCGCAGTTGTCTCCGCGTGAACCAATGACCGACATGCGTCTCTTCAAGGTAACCACCTCTTGCGCCCCCCAGGGGGCGTTGTTAGCTGCTAACGGTTGGCAGGTCTATTAGGGCTGATGCCCGCGATGACTGTCAGCCATAAAGCAGCCGCTTCCCCACAGGATAGTGGGGCAGTGGTGGAGCCTCCTCTGATGGGAGGTCCAGTTGAGACTGTAGTGCTCCGCGCACGTCAGCCGCGTCCTCCACCAATACTGTGCATACATATTAGCATATACTAGAATTTTTGTCAAGGTTTTGACAAAAATAATTCAAAATTCAAAATGCAAAAATCAAAATTACAATTCAAAATTGCAAAATTATCAAATACCAGATAAGATATTTTTGATGAAAAACGTTTGGACCAAACTAAAGAAACCAATTCTTATGCTTTCGCCAATGGCCGGATACACCGACTCGGCTTTTCGCATACTTTGCAAAGAACAAGGCGCATCACTACTCATGACCGAATTGGTCTCTGCGGACGCAATCAGTCATTTCGTAGGAAAATCCGAAGCTCGAAATCCGAATGACGAAGCAAATTCAAAATCACAAATACAAAAGATCAAGCAAAATCCGACATATAAGCTAATGGAGTTTCAAAAAGCTGAGATGCCGATAATTGTTCAGCTTTTTGGTAAACATCCGGAAAAGTTTGCCGTCGCCGCCAAGTGGATTGAAAAAAATATCAAACCGGCGGGCATTGATATCAACATGGGCTGTCCGGCAAAAAAAGTTGTCAAATCGGATCATGGCGCCACTCTTTTACGTGATCAGGAACGAGGGGTTGCTGTTGTTAAAGCCGTTAGAGCAGCCACAAACTTGCCGTTATCGGTTAAAACCAGACTTGGTTGGGATCGCGATGACGAGATTTTGGAGTTCGGACCAAAACTAATCGCCGCCGGCGCTGATGCTCTGATTATTCATGGGCGAACATATAAAGATGGATTTTCCAATCAGGCTCGATGGGAAACTATATATAGAATCAAATCCGAAATCCGAAATCCGAATAACGAAGTTAAAATCATCGGGAATGGAGATATTCGATCAAACCAAGATATTAAAGAAAAAATCAGCAATCTTGACGGAGTTGCTATCGGCCGAGGCGCCATTGGCAATCCGTTTATATTCAATGCTGATTTTGAAAAATTATCAGATAGCGAAAAACTGGAGGCGAAGAAAAAACTTGCACTAAGACACGCGGAATTGGCTTTTGAAACCAAAGGCGAAAAGGGGATTATCGAACTTCGAAAACATCTCCTACTATATTTTCGCAGGCATGAACGGGCGAAAGAGTTACGAAAAAAATTTGTTGAAGTCAAAAATCTAGATCAGATAAAAGAAGTAATAGCACTTGTGTAGTTCCTACATTAGAGTTCGAAGCTTTACACCAAAGAATTCCTCATAAGGTGACCTGTATCCCAATCGTTTCCTTGGTCTGTGGTTGATTTGATTAACCACTTGTTTTAATTGTTCTGCATTAATATTACT